>Ga0209407_1000043_pt1 | contig 174173 bp, 134 predicted proteins | sample AD_JPNHG3_MetaG_FD_184410 | JGI IMG/M metagenome (GOLD analysis project Ga0209407, IMG submission 184410) | Active sludge microbial communities of municipal wastewater-treating anaerobic digesters from Japan - AD_JPNHG3_MetaG (SPAdes) (version 2) | ecosystem: Engineered > Bioreactor >... | reverse complement strand
CATTTCCTTTGTAATCAATTAATGTAAAATTTACTTTAGAATTGGATTGTAGTTTTTTGTACAATAATAAAAAATGACCTTTTTTACTTAAAATCATTTGCTGGCCATCTACTGCTCTTCGATTAATAATTCTGAAATTTTCATCACAAAACAACAGTTCCTGTTCTGTTCTTACAATATGTCTAATGGGCGATGATTTATCAGAAGGTTCATCTATCGTGATAATTCCTTTCGGTTTCTGGATATCTGTTTGTATTTCATTGATTACCATTTGTTTGCTTTGTTGAGTCCATCCAATGCCAGATAATAGAGTGACAATAAAAACAAATCTTAAGAAAAATGAAAACGTTTCTCTTTTCATGATTAAATCCTTATTTTGTATGGTTAACCTCCTGCTGAAACATTTTTCAATCTCCCTCTTTAAACAATATTGTTTTATTTGGGTGATCAATAATGCACGTACTTTCGATTTTAACTTTAGATCTCCTATAATTATAAGAAATATCAATATTTTTAAAATTAGGATTTTTCATTTTAAATTCATCCAATGATATAAGATTACCAGTATTAATATCGATCATTGTTACATTATCTGCTGATTTAGAACGGAAATAAATACTGCTATCAGTAGAAAATCGTGTTATATCTCCAATTCCCATCTTTGTAGTCCAAATAAAATTAAGATCTTTCGAAAACTTGACTAAATAATATTGTCTGTTATTTTCAAATGTGTCGTAGCCGTAAATGTAGATATTTTTATCTTTATCAACATTTATAGTTTTTGATGCATTGGGGAATGGACCGATATGTATCTTGCCTCCATCACCTTTATAAAGATATTTTTCCTGGTCAATTTCATTATTCTTCATATCATAGATCACTAACTTTATTGTTTTAGGCTTGGGAGATGATTGAATGCTTGGATGGAGAATTCTTCCACCTTCAGATTTAGTTAATTTAGGTATTGTTTTTTCTAGTTTGGCTTTCTGTTCGTTCAACTCTTTTTTACGTTTATCATACTCACTTTGAGTTATTAGTCCTTTTTTCAAGAAATTTTCATTTTGAAACAATTCGCTCTTTATTTTCGAATTTTGAATTTTAAAGTCTTGTACCGTATCTTGTTGTACGTTCCCTAACTCATTTTTTTCCCATTCTTGAAACACAAATACAATTCGTTCTTCATCCAACCACGCCGCACAGTATTTGTTATAATTATATCCGAAATCTACCTTACTGCCATCTTTAAGATTGATAATTTCAAAAATACCCGTCCTTTCGGTTCCGGGATCTCCTACGGTAATCATGAACTTTTTATTCGGTGACAATTCATATGCACAAGCATTTGCCTCAGTTTCCCACACCTTCTCCCCGGTATTTAAACTAAAAGCCCTGATTTGATCAAGAACTTTTCCTCCGCCTCTTCTGACCGTAATAAAATACCCGAGTGATTCGACCGGCTCTGCAATTATAAACTCGGACCTTTCAGGATCTTCAATTTCAAATACAATATCACCATTTTTATTGAACAAAATAGCACGCGGTAACGCTTGAAAAGAATTAACCGAGATCGTTACTCCGATATAGTTTTCTGATTCAGTTACTATATCAATAGTTTCTGAATCAGTGAATTGAACCACTTTTTTGATTGTCTGTGGTTGAATAATCGAAATCATCATAAACAACAAAACAGTTATCTTTTTCATTTCGCCTTCTATTAAATGATTATTTATCAATTGAAAAATGCCTCCTTCAGCTGTTTTCCTCTTCCTTTTCAATGCACTCGTACCTATCCAATTAATTCAAATTAAAAACTTTCCTTAAAAATCTCTAACCGCCATTTTTATAACTTCAATACTTAATGCAATGTATAAAGTAAATTTTTTATTGCCAAGTTTTTTACAATCCAATATTTTCGAAATTATTTCATCAACATCATTTTGCCGGTAAAACAATGCATTTCTTTCTGCGGGTCTTCCGCCAGCATCTGAGCCCGGATTATATAGATTCCGCTGGGCAAATTACTGCTATTGAAAGTAACCGTATGCGAACCGACTGAATATTGTCCACTGGCAACCACCGCAACAAATAAGGATAAACCCTATGACCATCATCCTTTATACTGGTGTGAGGTCTTGGGTAGATGGCCATGATGCCCATTTTACGCATTAAACGTTCTACATGTTTATGATTTACCCTGTATCCCTCTCGTCTAAGCGATTCGGTCATCTGTCGAACGCTATAAAATGGACGCTTGGTATATTGCTTATCAATGAGCTCCATGAGATGCAGATTCAATTCACTCTCAGGCTGTAACTGGTAATAATAACTGGATCGGGATAATCCCAATAACTCACACTGAATGCGGATAGGGATAGTATCTCCAGTATCGATCATTTTCCTTCTCATTTTAACTGAACTTGCCTTACGTCAGTCAGGTAAATCCGGTCTTTTTTTTTAACCAATTCAACTCTACCTGAAGCTGACCAATCTCCTGATATAATTTTTCAACTTTTTTCTCTTCACTGCTATGATCACTATTTCGTCCGTCTTTGAATATTTGGGGCGCTTGAGTCAGTAGCTGTTTTTTCCATTTGCTAATCTGGTTGGGATGTACTTCATATTCTGAAGATAGTTCTTAAGCGTCTTAAGCCTCCGAATGGCTTCTATGGCAACTTTTGTCTTTTCCAAAGGAATCCCTATGGGAGAATTCTGCACTAAATTTTCGTCGTTTCATGGTAAGCCCCTTTCTGGCAATAAGTTAAGTTTTTTTCACCTTAACTACCTGTCCAGTTTTTGGGGTACAGTTTATTCTTCACTACTCACCTCCTTTAATAATAAAATTACTTTTATCGTAATTAACTTTTACTTTGGGATTAATTTCAAGGGTTAAATAATTAGGATTTTTTATTGTGAAATCTATATTAGCAAGTGAAGGATCTGATATTTTAAACTCTTCAACTGATACTAAACTTCCTGATTCTTGATTAAGAATATAATAATTACCTTTATTGTACGTTCTAAATATTACTCGATTGTCGTATTTAATCTTTGTAAAATTCAAATATTCCTTACCTTGTCGATGCCAGACAGTATCCAAGTTTGAATTCAACTTGATACAATATACTTTTTCAATAGTAATAAGCCAGTTTACAATATATATATTACCGTTTTTATCCGTTTCGAAATGGTGAATAGATGTAATTTTTTCCCCATCTTGTGTATAGATGTACTTACTTCTCTCTATATTTCTATTATTTACATTGTATACAATTAACCTTAATGTTTCTTTTCTGCCTTCTTGAGTAATTAATGGATTTTTTTCAACTAAACTATTAATCTGTTGTTTTATTTCCTGATAACGTTTGTTTTTTTCAAGCTCGATTACTGGTACTCTGCCCCCCAGTTCTCTACGTAAATAATGCATATCTCTTTGTAATTCGATGTACTTAGTATACTCCTCTGTACTTTGTATATCACCTAGTTCTTTCTCCTCGTTAAAAGCTATAACAATTCTAAAACTATCAAGCCAGGTCGCATGATAAGAGTCTATTTCCAACGGAAAATCAATAAAATTTCCGTCTCTTAGATCTATTATTCTAAACGGGCTCTTTTCATTATCTTCGCGTACATGAGTTGTAATAAAGTAATTTTCACTAGGTGAAATTTCACCTACCTCAGCAAAAAACTTCGTTTCCCATACTTTTTCTCCTGTCGCAATATCGAATGCAACTAGAATTTCAGGATAACGTTCAGCTCCTCCATACTGAATAATGAAAAGATTCATCGACTCAACCGCTTTAGATAATTCAATATTTTTCCTTTCATTATATTCACCTTTTGAGAGTAATAGCTCCCCTTTATTATTGTATAAATTAGTAAAATTAGTGTAATCTTTTGTACATATAACGCTAAAATAATGTTTACTATAACTTACATTTTCAATTCGATCTGCATTGGTGATATCAATTGTTCGCATAATTTCTTGCGTAAATAATAGCGAACACCAAAAAATGTGTAACATAATTAAAATCGTTTTTTTTGAACTTTTCATAGTATTACATCCTCCTATAGAATGATTGGTTTACTAATCATTTAATGCCTTCCTCAATAATTTTCTCCTTCCTTTTCAATGCTTTAACACCTATCCGACTAAAATAGATTTATAAATCCTTCATTATAAATCTTTAGTCGCCATTTAAATGACCTCAATACTTATGTAATTTGGATTGTAATTATTAGTTTGTCAAGGTTTATTTCTTTAAGCCAATACTACAAGAAGGCACCCTGAAAAAAGGCTTGCTAAAATATAATTATTGGGCTTGCTATCTAAATTTCTCACTGCGCGAGTTTTGGTCCGGTCAGAAGAGATAATCACTTCTTCACCGTAGGATTGCCAATTTTATTTGAATTTTAGAATTCTTTGTGTCACTGAGCCTTTGTGTTATGAGTAACTCAGAACACCACCTCGTTCCAGCGCAGTTCCTTTTTGAATTCCGTAACATTTGTGTCGTTGTTGATTTCTACCAGTTCGATTCCGGCAATTTCGGCGAAGTCGCGCAGATATTCTGCCGTTAAAGCTTGACTGAAGCCGGTATGATGGGCACCACCTGCCAAAATCCAGCATTGGGCGGCAGTTTTCAGGTTAGGTTTGGGCATCCAGACTACCCGGGCAACGGGTAGTTTCGGTAAATCGGCATCTGGCTGAACACTCTCGACTTCGTTGAGAATCATCCGGAAACGATTACCAAGATCAATTAGGGAAACATTGAGTGCCGGACCGGTCGGAGCATTGAATACCAAACGCGGCGGATCAGCTTTACCGCCGATTGAAAGCGGATGAACTTCCAGTCGCGGTTTACTGGCGGCGACAGATTCACAAACTTCCAACATATGTGCGCCTAAAACTTTCATACCGGACGGATTGAAATGATAAGTATAATCTTCCATAAACGAGGTACCACCGGGTAAGCCGGTTGCCATTATTTTCATCGCCCGCACTAATGCGGCCGTTTTCCAGTCGCCTTCCGCCCCAAAACCGTAACCTTCCGCCATTAGACGCTGAACTGCTAAACCGGGAAGTTGCTTCAAACCATGCAAATCCTCGAAGGTTGTCGTAAACGAGGTAAAATTGTCGCATTTCAGAAATTGCCGCAAACCCAGTTCAATGCGGGCGGCTTCTCGCAGGGCGTCGTATTTCTCACCGCCCTTGACGGCTTCTCTGGCAACTATATATTTGGCATTATATTCTGTGATCAATTTATCAATATCGGATTCAGAAATACTCTGAACTACTTGCGCCAAATCGCCGATCCCGTAGCCATTTACCGAATATCCGAACCGGATTTGAGCTTCGACTTTGTCGCCTTCCGTAACCGCCACCTCACGCATATTATCACCAAAGCGAGCGATTTTTCCGGTGCGACTATCCTGCCAGGCAACCGCGGCTCGTGCCCAGATTGCCAGCTCATGCACGATATTTTCATCGCACCAGTGCCCGACTATCACCTTGCGATTGATTTTCATTCTTGAACAAATGAAACCGAATTCCCGATCGCCGTGCGCCGATTGATTTAAATTCATAAAATCCATATCAATTTCCGACCAGGGCAAATCTCGGTTATACTGAGTATGCAGATGAACAAACGGTTTTTGTAAGTTTTTCAATCCTGCGATCCACATTTTTGCCGGTGAAAAAGTATGCATCCAGACAATCAGACCGATACAATTTCTGGTACTGTTGGCTTCCAGCGCAAGATTTAGAATTGCCTCCGGTTCAGTCAAAACTGATTTAAAAATTACTTTAACAGGAATAGCCGGTGAATTAGATAAATATTTAGCCATTTCACGAGAATGGTCGGCTACCTGGCGTAACACATCTTCTCCATAGAGATGCTGACTGCCAGTAACAAACCAGACTTCATAATTTTCAAATACCTTCATTTGTTATTCCTTTATTAATTATTTATTATTTTGACCGTAATAGGCAGACGGTCCATGTTTCCGCAAATAATGCTTTTGCTGGATATATTCAGGTAACTCTGTGATATTTTTATTCAGTAAAATGCTTTGAAATGCCAGCTGAGCAACTTTTTCGAGAATATAGCTATTTTTAGCTGCCTCGGTGGCATTTTTTCCCCATGTAAAAGGCGCATGTCCAGCAACCAGAACGGCCGGCATTGCAAGTGGATTCAAGTCTCGAAAACGCTCGATGATAACCTGACCGGTATTCAATTCGTAATTCTGGTTGACTTCCGATTCAGTTAATAAGCGAGTGATCGGAATCGTACCATTGAAATAATCGGCATGCGTTGTGCCATAGCAATTAATTTCGCAACCGGCTTGAGCGAAGGTCGTAGCGTAATAACTATGAGTGTGGCAAATTCCGCCAATTTTGTCAAATGCTCGATATAAAGCCAGATGAGTCGGCGTATCCGACGATGGACGAAGGTTACCTTCCACTACCCTACCATCTAAATCCACTGTAACCAGGTCGTCAAGCGTCAGCTTGTCGTATTCGACGCCACTCGGTTTGATAACAACCAGATTTTTCTCGCGATCAATGCCACTGACATTACCCCAGGTTAAAATCACCAATCCGTATTGTGCCAGTGCCTGGTTAGCATTCAGAACCTCGGATTTTAATTTTTCGAGCACAATTTCTCCTGCCTTACCCGGTCGCGAATATTTAATAAATCTTTCATAACGTTGAACATTTTTCCAGACCATTCCGGCGTACCAAAAGCATCATGCATCTGTTTGTATAGGACATATAACTCTTTGTAAGTCTGGTGATTATGGTTATTGGGTAAATACTCCCTGCCGGTACTGGTCATCGCCTGCTGAGCTTCGGTAATATCATCATAGCCACTGTGCACCTTGCCGGCTGAAACCGCCGCAAAAATCGCTGCACCTAGCGCCGGAGTTTGTTCACTGGTCGAAACTTTCATCGGTCTGCCGGTGACATCGGCATATATTTGCATCAGTAATGGATTTTTGACTGCCAAGCCGCCACAGTTGACAATTTCCCGTACTGGAACGCCGTAGCTTTCAATTCGGTCAATGATTGCCAAAGCGCCATAAGCCGTTGCTTCGATTAATGCTCGATATATTTCGTGTGCTTGAGTATGCAGAGTCTGTCCCACCAATAAACCAGTCAAACGAACATCAACCAAAATAGTACGATTACCGTTATTCCAGTCCAATGCCAGCAAACCGGATTCGCCGGGTTCCAGATTTGCGGCGGCTTCTTCCAGATTATCGAACTTTTCTTCCTGGGTTTTACCGAAGGAATCGGGCACCAGATTATTAACAAACCACAGAAAAATGTCACCGACCGCCGATTGTCCGGCTTCGATACCGAAATAGCCTTTCAGAACCGAACCGTCAACTATCCCACATACTCCCGGAATGTCATTTAACTTTTCGCTATCCGGCCAGACCATTATATCGCAGGTGCTGGTTCCAAGAATTTTTACCAGAATTCCGGTAGAAATTCCGGCGCCAACCGCTCCCATATGGGCATCGAAAGCTCCAACCGCCACGGTAACTTCAGTCGTTAGTCCCAATTTTTCAGCCCATTCCGGAGATAGATTCCCCATTTTCTCTTCGGCAGAATAAGCTTTTTGGTAAAGGCGCTGACGCATTGCGGCTATCTCAGGAGATAGTTCTTTCAGAAATTCTTCATCAGGCAAACCGCCCCACTGCTCGTTGAACAGGGCTTTATGCCCGGCGGCACAGATGCTTCTCTTAATTAGTAGTGGATCGGTATTACCGGTCAATACAGCCGGAATCCAGTCACATATTTCGACAAAACTGAAAGTGTTCTGAAAAACTTCCGGACTTTCTTTTTGCAGATGCCAGAGTTTGCTCCAAAACCATTCCGATGAGTAAACGCCGCCGATTTTTGCTAAATATTGAGGCCTCATTTGATGAGCTATTTCGGTTATTTTTTCCGCCTCGGCATAGCTGGTGTGATCTTTCCAGAGCCAGACCATAGCTGAGGGATTATCCTTAAATTTAGCCTGAAAACAGAGCGGCGTGCCATCTTTATCTACCGGCATTGGGCTGCTTCCGGTAGTATCTACTCCAATTCCAATTACGTCCTTAGGTGAAAAATCGGGTTCGATTTGGGCGGCTTTACGAAGGGCTTCACGAATTGTAACTTCTAAACCAAGCAGATAATCAGCCGGATTCTGGCGAGCCATGTTAGGATTTGCTGAATCAACAATAACCCCAGCTTCACCCGAAGGATAATTAAAGACATACGTTGCTAATTCCCTGCCGTTAGAAATATCTACAATCAATGAACGGCAAGAATTAGTACCAAAATCTAATCCGATAGTATATTTTTTTGTCTTAACCATTGTGTCTGCCAAATGACGTTAACTATTTGAATATCAACCTGAAAAGTAGATATAGCATAGAACAATCAGAACTACTAATATAACCGAAGCGATTACATCGCCGCGGGAACGGCTGGCACGCAATTCTTTACGATCCTCTTCGGTTCTGGTACCATAAGTCAAGCCTTTGATCTTTTCATAGTCAGGTTCTTTAGTTGCCAAACTAACAAAAATCATAACGAGAATTGATATTATCGTTATCAAAAGGCTATAGTACTGAAAGTATATGTTATTCACAATCCACAAGAAAGAACCTTCGGCATATTTGACATTTAATAATTTTACCGGCGTATCAATCGCTAATCGAAAAAGCCCGAGTGTAAAACCGGTTATTAAAGTAGCCAGACAGCCCTTAGCATTTGCCCGTTTCCAAAAAACTCCTAAGAAAAAGACCACAAAAATAGGCGGCGCTAAGTAAGACTGGACACCTTGCAAATAATCATAAAGTCCCTTTCCGCCTCGAATTACCGGAATCCATATAAGCCCAATCAACACCATAACGGCAGTAGCTACTCGACCAATCCAAACCAGCTTTTTTTGACTGGCTTCCGGATGGAAGCGTGAGTAAAAATCAATCGTAAAAAGGGTCGCTGAAGCATTAAATACACCCGCAAGCGAGCTCATCAACGCCGCCAACAACCCGGCTACCACGATACCCCGAATGCCGACTGGTAAAACATAAGACACTAATAGCGGAAAAGCGCTCTGGGAATTATCCCTGATAACCTCACCTCCCGGTCCAATTAATTGACCTTGAAGGGCTGGAATTTTTCCGCTGACTGCCAGGGCATAGGCAATTATACCAGGAATAATGAAAATAAAAACGGGCAATAATTTGAAAAATCCGGCGGCAATTGTACCACGCCGTGCTGTTTTTATATCCGGAGCCGCTAAAGCTCTCTGCACAATATATTGGTCAGTTGTCCAATACCATAATCCAATAATTGGAGCGCATAATAGCATTCCAATCCAGGGATAGTTATCGTTGAAATACCAAGCCATTCGACCAGTTTCTTTGATGGGTGCCCAGGTACCCTCGACGCCATGAGGAATGAGTGGCTTCCAGAGGTTAAACATTTCTGAACCAGCTATTTCTCTCAGATTGCCCCAGCCACCGAGAGCCTTTAGACCGAAAAGAGTTACCAGGATTGAGCCAAAAACCAGAACAATTGTTTGTAAGGCTTCAGTATAAGCAACGGCTTTCAAACCACCAAGTATCGTATATAATCCGGTCAGTACCACTACCAATATCGAACCGACCCAGAAACTATCCAGTCCCATAAAATTCAAATCCGGCAATAGCACACTAAACACGATACCGCCGGCAAAAATTCCCACAGCAATTTTGGTTAGTACATAAGCCACCAACGAAATTAGAGACAAAACTGTCCGGGCTCTGGGCGAAAAACGTCTCTCCAAAAATTCCGGCATCGTGAATACCTTAGAGCGCATATAGAAAGGTATCATCACCCACCCAAGGATTAATAAACACCAGGCATGTAATTCGTAATGTGCCATAGCAACACCATCAGTCGCACCCGAACCAGCTAGACCAACTAAATGCTCCGAACCGATATTCGAAGCGAATATTGAGGCACCGATGATGAACCAGCCCAGATTGCGGCTGGCCAGAAAGTAATCTGTGGATGTTTCTTGCTTCTGCTTAATCACCCACCAGGCTATTCCGAGAATTATTCCAAAATAACCTGCAACGATTATCCAGTCTAAAGTCTGTAACATGGCTATTTCCCCTTGTTAAAAGTTGAACTATTTTGTCGAAAAACGGTATATCGTAATCTGCTTATATTCCTCACCCGGTCGTAAAACCACCGACGGAAAATTCGGCTTGTTAGGAGAATCCGGAAAAGCCTGAGCTTCCAGACAAAGCGCGGTCCGAAAATTGTACTTAACGCCTCCCTTGCCAGTCATTGAACCATCCAGGAAATTTCCAGAATAAAATTGCAAACCAGGTTGGTCGGTCAAAACTTCCATCAACCGACCACTTCCGGCTTCGTACAAAGTCGCCGCAAGTCGAACCTGTCCGCTATAGTCGTTAAGAACCCAATTATGATCGTAGCCGTGGCCATATAAAATTTGTTCATCTTTGGCTTCGATGTCTTTGCCGATCGCTTTTGGTGTTCGGAAATCCATCGGCGTACTTGCCACAGGCCGAATTTCACCAGTTGGAATTAAACCGGCATCTACCGGAGTAAAATAGTTGGCATTTATCATTAGATCATGATTTAAAATGCTATTTTCCGGAAAACCACTCAAATTGAAATAGCAATGACTGGTTGGATTCAGAATCGTCGTCTTATCGGTTTTGCCACTATACTCTATTTTGAGTTCATTATTGTCAGTAATTGTATAAGTCACGTTAATTTCAACTCGCCCCGGATAGCCGCCTTCACCATCCGGACTGATATAACTTAGCTGAATAGACCTGGGATCAGCATTGCGACATTCCCAAACCTGCCTATAGAAACCGTCCTTGCCACCATGTAGATGATTCTTGCCGTCGTTAATATCAAGTTGATACGTTTTCCCCTCGAGAATAAACTTTCCCTCACCAATGCGGTTACCATAGCGTCCAACAATAGCACCTTGATAAGAATTATCGCGCTCATAGGAAGCCAAATCATCAAAACCAAAGATAATGTCTTCAAATTTACCGGTACGGTCGGGCGTTTTCAATGATACTACTCTGGCTCCGTAGTTGATAATTTCGGCTGTTAATCCCTTACTATTAGAGATCGTATATTTTTTTATTTCGGCACCACTTGACAATGTTCCGAAGTTTTCTACCGAAGCCTGGTTACCTTGCTCCTTTTTAGTACAATTTACCATCAAAACGCTGGTTAGAACGGTAATTGCGATCAAGAACTTTTTATCCATCTTTATTATCCCCTTATATTTTCCAATTCAAATCTCATTTTGAGTCCAATTATAATAAAGAAATTGATTAAAAAAAAGACGTTTTATAAATAAAACCACTAAGTCACTAAGGCACAAAGATAATTTATGTACTTCTACAATACTTGACTTGAGCATTATTAAGGTAATCCGATTCGAAAACAAGGAATAAATTTTTCTAATAAAATTCCACTGCAGAAATAGGTAAATACCTACCAAAAATTATTTGTGATGGAAATTTTGTTAGAGCATTACCCGTTATCAATCATTTCAACGACGTCATTTTAAGAACTTGCCGATCACTGGCACGTTGAAGTAAGACAAAATAAATCCCTGAATGAACTTCCCTACCGTTTTTATCGAAGCCATTCCAGACAAAACGGTATTTTCCAGGAGATTGACAACCTATTTTTTCAGTATAAATTTCTCTACCGAGGAGGTCGAAAATTTTTATAGTCACATCCGAAACCTTTTCCAGATCATATTCAAAAGTCGTTAGTGAATTGAACGGATTGGGATGGTTCGGATAGATTTTGAACTGTTTTGGAAAATTGACGGCGTCGGTTTTATCTATTGCAACCAGTCCTTCCTCCGGTGTTGCCAACTTTTTATCAGTATAAATGTGAAATTCTCCCGGCGCCAGGTTTACCGAATCAGATCCGCTTGAATTGAAACCCTCTCCGGAAAAATAATCATACCAGATGCCACCATGTTGAAAAGAAACCGCAGTTTCAGCATTATTAACTCCAAAGTTGCCGATGATGACTACATTCAGATTACTGCCACTCATCGTAATACTTTTGACATTGCCGCTCAATGCCATAATTGGCGTTGTGCTGGCACTGGTAAATACGTCGTTTTCCATACGTAGTTTTATCAAAGCCTGGAAGGTTTTATATAATCGTAAGCGATTTGGATCCTGATAATAATCCCAGCGGATCGGCTTCTCTGCCAGACGTCCATTATATTCAATGGAATAATCATATCCCAGTTCGCCGAATTGCCAGAGCATTTTCGGCCCGGGCAAAGTCAGGAAAAACGCCGCTGTCATCTTAATCCGTTCGAGAGCCGTTGGCAAAGTTTTAATATTATAAGAGCCAGAAGAATTGCCCCAAGTCAGGTTTTTATACATCAGGCGTTCTTCGTCATGACTTTCCATATAGGTGACCAGATGCGGTTTAGTCCAGGTGCGACTTTTATAAAAACCCCAGGAGAAATCGGATTCATCGGTATAGCCCATTGATGATTGGGAATAATTCCAGTTCGAGTTACCCCAGAGCATCATACCATAATCAGCCAGGATTTTCTCCTCACTATTATCTGCGAAATGTTCGAGAATAACATAAGCGCTTGAATCAATTTCCCAGATTTTATCGGCGATACGCTTTAAAATCGCAATCCGGCTGGCGTCATAAGCCGAACCTTCGCCAGGTTTATTGGTAAAACCTTTTGTAAAATCCAAACGAAAACCATCAACTTTAAAATTAGTCAGCCAGTAGGTTGTAACCCGATCAACGAAATTCTTTGTATCCTGACTTTCATGGTTAAAATCATTACCCCAGGAGTAGGTCGTATTTGGGGAAACCTGATTATACCAGGGATTCTCTGCTGACGGTCGGCTGTTAGAATTATCCCAGTAAAGCCGGACCAGTGGCGACGAGCCGTAAGAATGATTCAGCACAATATCCTGAATGACGGCTATGCCACGCCTATGACATTCATCTATGAATCGTTTATAGTCATCGGCTGGTCCGTAATATTTATCCACGGCAAAATAAAATGACGGGTTGTAGCCCCAGGATGAATTGCCTTCAAATTCACTAACCGGCATTAATTCTATGGCGTTAATACCAAGTCGCTCTAAATAGTCGAGCGTATCAATTAATGTTTTAAAGTCATGCGCGGCAACAAAATCCCGAACCAGCATTTCGTAAATAATAAGATTGGTCTTTGCCGGACGCGTATAATCCGTGGTTTCCCAATTATAATCGGGTTTATCAACTTGAAAAGTGCCGACGATTTCAGTGGTTTTTCCAGTTGGATAAAGTTTCAAATTCGGATAGACTACTTCGGGGATGTATTGATCATTCCCCGGATCAAGAATTTTTTCCGAATAGGGATCCGCAATGCGGATTTCACCATCAACCAAATATTGGAAAGCATATTCGGTCTGCAAATCGAGATTGTCAACAGTCAGCCACCAGTGGACGTCGGTTCCGCCGTTGTCTTCACATTGCATAAAATAACTAGTGTCAATCAGCCAATCATTAAAATCACCAATCAAATAGACAAAATCCTTGAAAGGCGCTTGCAACGAAAAAGTGACGCTGTTATTATCTATCACATTGATACCGTCAACAATACCTTCAGGACGAGAAATATACGTCACTGGTGGATTTATCATAATCGCAAAACTGGCGGTATCGCTAAATCCACTTGTGTCAGTACCAATTGCCATCAAATTTTTCATTCCATAATCATATTCCGCCGCAATGAAGTCGAAAATCATCGCCGTATCAGAAACCTGGTTGACCAGCTCATTATTCACTAATAGTATTATATTACTAACCTCAGTATTGAGAGCGGCTGTGGTAATTTTTATCTTAACCGTATCGCTATAATGCGTAAAAACAGGGGAACGCCGCGGGTCGGATAGGCTCAAATCAATAACGGGTTCGCTGACCATTACCGTCAATCCCACTTCAAATAGGTTGTGGAAAATGTCAGCACCACCAACATCCCTTCCACTCTTACTGCCGTCGGCATTGCGGAAGACAAACGCCAATTTGAGAATTTGCTCGTTTCCCGGAATAGTTGCCCCATTTTCATGAGAAATATAAAAAGTACGTGGATAGCCGATCGTCAGTTTGTATAAATTAGTTGAAATTCTTTCGAGCTTATTCTTGGACGTATTAGCCACGCCACCTTGCCCCGGCCAGGGAGTCACGACATAACGCCAATCTTTGCCGGTTGCGCTTAAATTGGTAATGACTCCGGTATGAGCATAAATATCTCCCGTATAATCTTTCAAACCGCCGTCGCCTTTAGTCGCATCGAAATAAATCGTAATCGAATCCCGCTCGGTCGGATGGGGCGGTTCTGAATAAACCACCTGAGCGACCAGAAATCGGGTACTAAAAAGCATCAGGCAAAGCACACCTACTTTGTAAAGCATTTTTTTATGGTGATTATTAATCATTTTTAGTCTCAAACCGGAATAAATAGTAATCGTATCCGTAACAAGGCAAAAATAATTGATGATTTTCTAGTAAAAATGCTCCCGTGCCGAGCAATAATTCCGGATTATTTGAAATTACTGGAGAAATTTGCGCCAAATCAATCGTAACCATCTGAGATTTATTTTTCAGATTGGTAACGATTAGTACAATTTCCTTAGTATTATTTCGAGAAAATGCAAAGATGTTCTCCGGGTCAGAAGTTTTTATAATCTGATAGTTGTCAGATGTTAGGGCGGGAATATTGCGCCGCAGTTCATTCATTTTCGTAATTAAATCATTTAAACTTCGGTCAAACTGGCGCCAGTTGATCGTCTCCTTCTCGAATAGAGATAGCTTCTCACTCACACCAATTTCCTGTCCATTATAAATCATCGGCACACCCGGCAAGGTAAAAATTAGGAAGGTCAAGACCAGAGTTTGTTCTGCCGTAAATAAAGCTGTTGTTCGCGCTTCATCATGATTTTCGGTAAAACGCATTTTAAGCGTATGTTTAGGATAGCGGTAATACTCTTTTCTTAGAGTTTGGGCCAGAAATTCTGCAGGATAGTTATTCTTAATAATCTGGTAAAATGCGCGCCTAGTATTCCAGCCATACGTCAAATGAAAACCATTAAGATATAATCGCGGATGATCGCCTTCTGCCAGCATTAAAATGTCCGGATTGATTTTTTGGAGGCGAGTCAGCGCTGTTCTCCAGAAATCATCTGGTACCAGTTCAGCGACATCGAGCCGGTATCCATCTATATTGAACTCTTTGACCCAATATTCTAGAACTTCCCACATATATTCCCGCAAACCGGTTTGATTATAATTGAAATCGGCTACGTCACTCCAATCGGCATTTGGGGCAATTATATTGCCGTCAGTATCCTGAGTGTACCAATCAGGGTGTTCTTCTATAAGTAGATTATCCCAAGAGCTGTGATTACATGCGATATCGAGAATAACTCTTATTCCAAGTTGATGAGCGCTAGTAACTAAATTTTTCAAATCCGATTCTGTCCCTAAGTCCGGATTGATGCTTTTGAAATCCCGGATTGAATAGGGACTGCCCATTGAGCCTTTGCGATGCTTTTCACCGATTGGAAAAATCGGCATTAACCAGATACAATCTACTCCGAGCGATTTCAGACGCGATAAATCCTCAGCCAATGCTTGAAAGTTGCCTTCCGGACTGTAGGCTCTGACAAACACTTCGTAAATGAAGGCTGTTTTTATCCAAGCCGGAACCGGAATTGCTTCCTTTTGGGAAAATTCTGATTGTAGAAGTTCAGTTTCATCGGTATAATACCGCAAAAGGACATTACCGGTAATTCCGCCCGCTCCACCAGTATCGTTGATACGCACGACTAATAAGTTTGATGATTCCGGTTTAATTTGATGAGTTATATCAATATAGAATTGGATTCCGTAGCCGGTATGCTCGCCAACTTTTTCACCGTTTAGAAATACAACAGCCTCATCGTCAACAGCCTCAAAAACAAGCGCCAACCGTTTATTAGATAGCGGTTTTTTAAGTTTGAATTCAGTTGCGTACCAGCCGATTCCGTCATAATGCGGATCATCCCAGAAGCTGGGAACATTCAAGTGAATCCAGTCTTTTCGATTATATTCATGGCGGAAATAACCTTGAGTGTCGCCGATACCATCACGATCGTATTTAAACAACCACTTGCCGTTCAAGCTCTGAACGTTTTGATTTATTTCGCAATTATTTAAAATCATAGGCAATACGAAGAGGAAATTCAATACCCGTGGCATAACTACAATTCCAGATCAAATTAAATGTTGCCCTACGTCAGTTTATGTTTTTCAATGGCCTCTTGAATGAGCTCATCTACCTTTTCAAATTCGTCAGTCAACATTCCGGCAATGATATTAGAAATGTCCATATTCATTCGCTGTCCGAAAAGTGTTATATCCAGAATAATATAATTGGTAGCAATTGTCAGAGCCGCTTTATTTTGCGTCCAGATGGCTTGTTCGTCTTCTTTCCAATTTGCCGGACCCATAACTAAATTTTTGGCATCGGTTACCAGAATAAGTTTGCGGTCCCAGTAATGCTCAAGTTTTTCTTCCGGAATGCCATAAGCCAGGGTCACTCCGATCGGCGGATCAATTTCATTAAAGGAAAAAATTAGAACAAAAACATTGCGTTTACAGGCATTTAATAAGTGCTCTCTAAGTAGCGAAATCTCACGTTGCCAACCGGAAATGTAGATAGATTTATGAGCTTCGCGGATTAACATTTCACAGGTCTGCATCAACGATTGGTACCCACGCAAATTCCAGAACCCCTCAGTATCGGATTTATTGCTAAATTCGGCTAAATCCTCCTTTAAATTCATAACCCGATTGGCATAATTTGTTTCCATCCGCTTAAGCATTTCTTCTGGTGCCAAAGGGATATATCGGCGAGGTTTATCATGTATCGAAATTACGATTCCCCGCGATTCTAACTGCTTTAATACTGAATAAACTACTGAACGAGGAACGTGAGCCAATTGACTGATTTCATAACCGGTGGCGGGACTCAATTTCAGTAGCCCGAGGTAAGTGCGGGCTTCATAGTTAGTAAAGCCCAACTGCATCATTTTATGAAGAACATTATCCTGTAAAATATCCATTTTTTTTCTTTCTATTTATGTAATGTAGAAGATGAATCGGCATCCGAATCGATATTGACCTCTGTCGCAAGATGACGAAACCAAGTAAAGTATAGTATTACTGAAAGCGCCACTACGATGAGTAATAAACCAAGGAAAGTATCAAAGCGTTTCATTGACAAAACCATCCACATCAAAAATAGGCACACCTGCCAGGGCACGGCAAAGAATATTGATATTATATCGCGCCGATTTTCACGATTGATTTGATACCTCAATTTTTCGGGTAATTTGTCTCGGATTGGTCCCCAAAAACCAAAGGGACGAGTAACTCGATAGAAATTATCCAGAACTTTTTCATCAGTTGGTTCGGTTAGAAGGGTTCCGATAATCGTAGCAACGGTACTAATACCGGCTGCAAATAAAAACGACCAGTATTCAGCAGTTGCTTCAGGGGCGATAATTTTCCAGATGATCGAAGCCAACATTCCAGCGGCCATACCTATAGTATAGCCATAGCCATTTAGACGCCACCAATACCAGCGCAGTAATTGTGGCACAATCAAGCCGGCTCCTATACTCATAGTAATCCATCCCCAAATTTCATTAATATTCTTAATCATAAGCATTAGTGCCAATCCAAGAACTACAATAACTATCGAGGCTCCATAGCTTTGTCGCATTTGCTGACGATCAGAAGCATTTTCATTTACATATTCAAGATAAATATCTTTAACCCAGTAAGCCGCACCGGCATTGACGGTCGAGTCGAAAGTTGACATTGCTGCCGCCATCATACCGGCAATAAGAAATCCTTTTATTCCAATTGGTACAGTTTGAACCACAATTGGTAAAACCATTTCAGGATCGGTAATTTGAGTTCCAAGATATATTCCCCAGACTGCAATAGCTCCCACAAAAAGCCAGCGAAATGATAGCAAAAATGTCCAGTATAATGAAAGTAATCCAGCTTCACGATCATCCTTAGCGGCGTAATAACGTTGAACCATATAGTTGCCGGTTCCTCCACAACCCTCGATAACTACTTTAATTAAATAAAATAGTACAGCAATTCCGAATAAATTGTACATACTATATACACTGCTAGAATCAATCGCCAATTTAAATTTTGGGAGAACATCGGTCCACTCCTGATAAGTTGTAGGGAAAAACTTGAATCCGCCGCCCGCAACATCCTTCAAAGGCATAACCACAGAAAATTCAGACGGCAAATTAAAATGAAATACCCGGATAACTACGTATAGAATCATTGAAAATATCAGTGCACCTTGGAATACGTCTGTCCATACTACTCCATACAATCCAGAAGCAACGGTATAAATCATTGCAGTAGCGATCAAAACCGCCGCCGCCCAAAATTGGGACGATAAACCTAAAAAATTTGGAATACCTAAAAATTTATCTAAAAATTTTCCTCCACCCACGGCAAAATAAGTTACCATTGCAATCGTGACAAGAATTGAGGTCAATGCCGTAATCATACGCGCCAGACGGCCTTCTCTACCCTTTCCAAAACGGAATTCCATCCATTCTGCCAAAGTCATCACTTTCGAACGACGGTTCCATTTACCCATAAATATCATTAAAAATGCCATAATCAAGGTAACACCACCCCGAAATTCTATATATAAACCTCGGGCTCCTAGAGCATAAACCAAGGCGACAATAATCATAGTGCCGCTTATATCAAGATTAGATGACATTCCGGAGGCTCCTAAAGCCCACCAGGGTAATGAACGATTTCCTAAGAAATATGAATTAATATCCTGTGCGGCTTTGCGCTTAAACCATAAACCGATTATAACCATTCCTATTAGATAAATACAGATAATAAAATAATCTACAATATGCATCTGGCAGCCTCCTTATTGAACGAGCAAAGAAAAGAGAGGAAGGACGGACTATCCGTCCTTCCTCTTAAGAGCAACTTATTTTACCAATACCATCTTTTTGATAGCATGATACTTGTCACCAGCCCGTAACTCATAAAAATAGATACCGGAAGCAACATTATTTCCGTGCAGATCCCTGCTATTCCATACATAACTATAATTGCCGGCATTTAGGTTGTTATAAGTAACCTTATTGACAACCTTACCGAGCAGGTTATAGATCGTCAACTGCACGTCGCTTCTTTCCGGAATAGCAAAACGAATTTCCGTAGTCGGGTTGAATGGATTTGGAAAATTCTGAGAAAGTGAAAATTCCTTAATAACATTAGCATTTTGATTTTTAATACCCGCCTTAGGAGATCTTGTGTTATAATCCCAAGCCGAATAGAAATTCGGATTGATTGAGCCGAACTGAACTGCCAATGTAAAAGTCGGATTAGTGTCATCAATATTTTCGATATGGTTAAGGCCATAACTGCTTTCGTTATCGCCACCACCAATCCCGAATTTGAATTCCTGACCAACGGTTTTCTCGGTACTAAAATTGTACACAATCGTATAAATGGTATCACCAGCGGTGACGTCACCATTCGTACCATCGTCGTACATTCTGCGAGTGGCATCACCAGCTAACGTTCCACCCCAGGTTGCCCAGGTACCTTCGCCATTATTGGACATTGGACCATTGATACATAAACCTAGTTTAGCGATAGTATCTGGATTGGCTACCAGCATCGCCGGAGTAATGTCAATAGTACCCTGAATGTCATCGAGAGTCGAACCAGCCCAAACCTGATAGTAGGCCGGGCGCAAATCGCATTCAATAGTTACAGTAACCGCCTGACTAAGTTTCTGGTTATTCCTGAATTTGGGCATACGACGCGGATCGGTCTCACTGTCTTCAATATCATTGATTTCAGCATCACCGGTTATGATATATAAACGTCTTTCAGCTCGCGTAACATCATCGCCTGTGTAGTCAAAATTGAAATATACTTCGCGCTGTTCTACCGCATCTTTTACGATATAATACTGGTAATAAAGCGGTTCGTTAAGAACTACCGGAACATCCTTAAAAGTGGTCGAATAAAAGTAAGTACCTGAGATTCGAAGCAAATGAGCATCCATTGTCGAAGATAAACTATTAAAATAACCCATCCGAACTAATATAGTATCGCCAACTGCAAAACCTTTATTGGCAATTGCATTAGTCAAATCGGCGGTAAAGCTAATATCAACGGTATCCTCTGCTAAAAATCCGGCCGGAGGATTGTCATTCCAGTATTTCCATGCCAGAGTTGTGTCTTCCAAACCAGGATGCAGAACAATGATACGGTTCTCATTACCAGGCCAGTACTTACCATTCAGGTTTTCCGTATTACTCCAATCGGTTCCAATAGCAAAACGATACATCAATACGCCAGGATTTTCGGCACCAAGTGGCTGTACCCGATCAACGGTATCCATTACAGCCTGCGGAATCCGGATTGTTCTACTCCAATATTTGGATGTGCTTTCCTGAGTCAAAGGTAATGCACCAGGTGACCAAGCCGGATCGCAGAAAGGCCAGTGACCGACAACCGACAATAGAGAAAAACTATCTTCGTAATTCTCCATATTTACCCGAACGAAAATATCAACAGAATCGGATGGCGCAAAGGGCGGATTGAAATCATTGTTAACATATGCGACCGCCAGCGTTGTATCTGTAGACGGTAAAACCCACATACGGTTGCCGCCGCCAGTGACATTCTCCCAGGTAAAGGCATCATCCTCGTTAGCCTTGTAACGAACCTTATAAGCCATCCGCCAGCCAATCATCGAATCCGGATAGTCAATCGTCAGCTTCCAATAATCGCCTCCAATATTTGCAGCTAATGGTGAATCATCGCCCCAGGTCAAGAAATTGTTATACCATTTATCAACCCCTTCTGGCCCGACTTCCGCACCACAAATCTGGATTTGATGGGTCGAATCAGTGACCCCTTGCAAAGTTGATGTATTGACAATATAATTGACTGTAACATCGGCAAATGCCGAGACAGCAACCATGGTCAACATCAACATCAAAACAGTAGCTTTTTTCATAGCTTACTCCTTTCTTTTGTTGTTAAAAACCTATTGATATAGACATTGTTGAAAGATTCCCAAAAAATCCATATTCTTGATAAGAATAATCAAAATAAAAATCAGCATACTGGATCGGCAGTTTTAAGCCGATACCGGCGGTCAATCCCTGCTGTTTGTTTTCACGAAATAAAGCTTGATAACCGGCACGGAGGCTAATCATTTTCATTACTAATACTTCAGCCCCACAATTGAGTACTTGGTTATTGTCGGTAGGACGCACTACGTCGCCTGCCAGTGTTAAAACAAATTGATTATTATTGATCACTGGCATCGCGACTCCTATAGTAAACGTTAAAGGAATTGGCCATTTATCAGTTTTAAGATATGAAACTATTGTTTCGTTATTGCCGGAGGCTTCCTTGTCAAGATCAACCTGAATGATTAAATCGCGTCCTGTTAATTGTAACTCACTACCAAAATTCCGCATACTAGCACCGATCTGGAGTCCATTGAATTGTGTTTTGAAAAGTAATCCTATATCTACGGCGAATCCGGTAGCACTGACATGCCAGATATTTTGTTGAATAAATTTGACACTGCCGCCGATTGAAAAGCGGTCAGTCAAATTGCGAGCATAGCCTAGACTAAACGCCAGATCGCTTGCTTCCCAATATTCGCCGGTTCCATCTGGCTCCGCTACAGTAGTTATTTTTTCCCGTTCGCCATAATCTAAGTTATCAACGCCAATTCCAATAATATCCTGGCCGGTTACCATTATCTCAGCCGCTAAAAATTGATGTTTCCCTCCAACCAACCAATTAGTTTGAGAGATATACAATTTATTTTTACTAATTCGAGAAATTGCTCCCGGATTATAATAAATTGCACTCGCATCATCGGCCAGAGCTGTAAATGCTCCTCCCATCGCAATTGCCTTCCCGCCGACCGGAATTTGCAAAAATTGACCGGCAGCAGTCCCTTCTTTATTCTGAGCATTTAAAAATACAGTGCTTATCAGAAGTGTCAAAATCAGAGTAGGTAATTTTTTATTCATAATCTCACCGCTATTTTATTACTGCTAATTTGCCGGATTTCTTTCCGACCGATGATTCTATGATATAATAGTAAACGCCAAATGCTACATCGAGATTTTCTTTCGATCTGACATTCCAGGCTAAAGTGCCGTTATGAATATTGCCATCGTGATTTAATGTAATAACATGCGCCCCTGCCGATGTGAAGATATGTACTTTAGCGTCGTTAGGCAACTTACGAAATTCAATCCGTCTTTCTCCGCGACCACTGGTAATGGAAGGAGGTAGAGGTGATTCCATTGTATTGGCAACTACATAGGGATTAGGGACAACCTGAATTTCATCTAGGCTCGATTTGGCAACGACGTCATCTACAACGGGTATTTCCGTGGTGAATTCATAAATATCGCCATCACGGAAGGGAGTTTCCGTTTCAATATGGAGAATGTCGCCTTTCAGAAATCTCGGCCGCTTGGCTTTGGATGAAATAGGTGGAAAATTTATCACCCACGAATATTGATAAGTGCTATCCGGTTTGGGGATATAAGATTCAATCAAACCACCCGGCGTTATTTCATAAATTCCATAGCTGTTTTTTACTCCACCATTATAAAGGAAAGGCACTTTTACAGAATCCAATACATTAAATAAATAAAAATTAGTTTTCTTTACCAGGCTTCGTATAATAACGTCTGAGTAACTAGGATATATGGACTTTAAGAATTCTTTGGGAGTTTCATATAATACCTCGCTACTATCACCGATTCGAATCTCATATATTCCGGGATATCGTACCCCAACTATTGTATCGCCTTCTAATAAAGCCTGATCAATTCTAAAACTAAAATCAATAATCCTCTCAGTCGAATTCCATCCTGACTTAGAGTCGATCATTTTAACATCCCACGGATTATTAAATACAAGTTCGACTCCATGGAAAATATCGGAGTCTTTAGTTTCTTTGACATAAGGACTGTAATGGATGTTTGGACTTTTAAAAACAGGATAATATTTATAGAAAATCCGATACTCGCCACTGCTCAAATGGCTATCTGGTTTTATTCTTACTTTTCCTCGCAGTGTGTCTATCTCAAATTCATTTAATGATAAATAAACGTGTGGATCTGACTCGCTTGCAATTAAAATATTGTCATATTGAATATGTTGATGGGTAAGCCAAACATAAGAAGTGTCAAGATTAATAAATTCTTCGACACCTGTTTTATCTAAAACAGAGTAAGTAGATGTAATTTGAGCAAATTCATCTTCATCATTCCATTCGAAATTCGGCTCACCGATAGTAGGTATGCCGTCACTTTCTCCATAATCATTTGTACCTGGTATACCATCAGCACCAACATCGTCAGTTAGATAATTCCAATCGCCATCATTATCAATTCCATCAGTTCGAGTGTCAGTGAAGGTCACTTTATAGGTATGCCCATTTAATAGTGTTTCATCAATGATTTTATACTGAATATTACCGGTTGCTGGTCCCTCCAGGTGTTTCAGAGCTATTTCGCTATTTTGTTCATCATAACCGGCAACTTTCGCAGTTGGTCTAACCTTAACAGTGTTTATATCGGTAATTACCGTTCCATCTGACTGCACCGAAATAAACTTAGTATTTTCCGATGGAAAAATATCATTACTGGCGTCACCATGATCATAGGCAACAACTGCGTAATAATAGGTACGCCCGTTCTGAACATCTTCATCAACGTATGAATGCACTAAACCATTGTCAGAACCTAGATAGAAGGAATAACCGCCAGCACTTTGATATAAATCCGAACTCGCCTCGAAAACTCCTTTAATGCCGTTGACCTTGTCAAATTGAGCCAGTGGTTTATAACCGGTCAGAACACCATTGACATCGGTAATAACAAATACGTCATTAAAATCAGGATCAGTAGCTTTATATATTTTATAGCCTTCGAAGTCCTTCTCTTTAGTTACCGGATCGATACTCTCTTCTGCTTTTCTATCCCAGTAAAGGGTTACCTTGCCATCACCAGCAACTGCTGTCACCGTCGGCTTATCCGGCGGTTGTGGAAAACGATAATCACTATTGTAAATGTCCTGAACCGTTTCCCGATTCTTGAGCAGATCAGTCAAATCATAACCATATACCAGAGCCAATGAAAAACGCTGGGTATCACCGGCTCGTAGTGGAAAATACCCAGAACCATAAATGAAATCGCCGTCTTGACCGGCAATTGGTTTGCCATTTTGAATACTCGATGGCACGTCAAAATATCCAGGCTTTAACCATTCCCAGAGCAGTTCATCATCCGCCATTGGATAAGCATTAGAAGGAACAAAATAATTAAAACTCGTTAGACCAATTTGATCCGATTCATCAACATCGGTTTTATCAAAATTTGGTTCGCCTGATGTAGGTTTGCCGTCACCTTCTCCATAATCATTTGTACCTGGTTTGCCATCGGCACCAACATCATCTGTTTCAGGATTCCAATCACTATCATTATCAATTCCATCGTCACGGGCTTCGTCTATCAAAGGATCATCAATTCCAATTCCCCTTCGATAGTCTTTATAGGCCACCGGATTCAAGGTATCAAATAAAACTATTCCGTTTTGATCCACCCGGCGTTGTCTATAATGCAACAGATAGTTCTCATCAATCAATCCATCCAGATCATTATCAATACCGTCATAAACATTTGGATTAATTGAATCATTTGCCATGACATTTCCTTCTACCAATTTTGTTTGTCCAGCAATGATTGTGATTTTCATCCCTTTGGTTTCAACCGTATCTGTATCGTTGGTAATTGTATGCAAAGTACGATTATAATCTTTGTCGATTAATACTATCTGATCTCCTTTATTATATATGACTGTATCAAAATCTGATTCTGTAAATAGTGGCGCCGTAAAAATTAAATTTTTACCAGGATGCTTTTCAGGTTTATTATCACCGTCATTATCAATACCGTCATAAGGATTGCCGGGACTTTCCAGAAATGCATAACCCACCAATCCAACTGCCCCCTGCCATTTCGGATTACGGCTATTATTATTAGGATAATCACCAGTATAAGTCAAATCCCGTTCGACATCGAAGAAAGAATAATCGTCGTCATATTCCTGAGGAGAATCATCTGTACCGGTTACACCATTATAGGTACCGGCTAACATTCCAAAGACAACTCTATCATAATCCGTAGTGCTTGTATTAGTAATTTCATAAAGCCAAAATATTACATCCTGCGCCAGGAACTGGGCCCATTGCATTCCCCGAACCTTCACTTCTAAACCGAGTCCATTGCGATTCGCATCTCTACTATCAGGTTTGAAAAATACACCCTTTATATTGTGCCCGCTGTTGAATTCAACGTCATTATTATCATCCATAACAAAATAACTTTCTTGATCGGCATTGGTCACGCCTTTACCAAAAAAACCATTCCATTGCCCAGGCCAGCCGGGATCCTCAGGATCATTCATTTTATCAGGCCAGTAAGGTGGCCAGGAATTTCGATCAGTGCTCATAGCTATTCCCTGAGATGACTCATTGAAATAACCAGAAACCGGCTCAAAAGTCCATTGATCGCCAGTCAGCGATTCTTCTCGATCTTTTGCTGGACGATCTACCGGACAAACTACAACACTATGGAATGTTATCGTAGAGTCACTATTGATCGGATAATTTACCTCAGCTCCGACCATTGGACTTACATCACCGATATATCCATTGGTATCAAAAAGCCATGCACCACGCGGTCCTTTCTCTCTTGGTTGACCGATGACTCCCCAGTTACCGAAAACCGTCCGCACAAGATTACCATTATGGATGGAACTGCGCCGATAGGCTTTGCCACTTTGATTGGCTAAAATTATTTGTGACGTCGTAATCGTCATTAACAAAGTTGAGAGAATCCAGATGACAAAATATTTTATTGAATGTTTCATATGCTAATCCTCATTCCTATTTCAATTCGACGTGGTTCAGAATAATAAGTTGGGTCGTTAAACCACTCATGAACCGAATTAATTGGAGTTTTAATATTTAGTGCTTTTACTCTGGCCTCCTCGGTCGTAAAACCCGCCCGACCGGTCTCATCATAAACATTGACTTCATTTAACTTATCTAACAAATTCTGGATTCTAAGAAATAATTCGACAGAATATTTTCCTGATAACATGAAATGATAGTAAGCTTTTGTATCAATTGTCAAAGTAGGCGGTTTGGTACCGGCATTAGTTAAAAGTGAAGTAATATCTTTGGTTGATTGCGGAGTATAGGGCAAACCACTGCCCCAGCGCCCGATAAAATTTATCCCATAATTTTTGTGATTATACCCAACCGTTCCGTTGATCGTATGACGTTGATCCCAATCTAACGGATTAAGTTGAATTTCCGGTTGACTTCCGCCAGAAACTGCATTCCGGTAGGCTTCTGGATCCGAAGCTGTACCTTTGGCAATTTGGAGCGTATAATCAAAACTGGTGTATAAACCGCTCGGATTCTGCTGATTAAGTGCTATAGTAATACCTTTTACCACACCAAAATCACTATTGACTAATCTACTATAAGATGCCGCGCCTCCATAGACTATAATCTCTTCTGCTCTTGTACCTGTCAAGTCTCTTATGTCTTTCAAATAAGCGGTAATATCAACTGAAAAATTATCACTCAATTGTTGCTGGACACCGATTTCTCCGACGATGGTCTGTTCCGGCTTCAAGTCCGCATTTCCAACTACTCCCTGATTACCGGTTCCTGACCCAAGATCGAAATCAGGATTCATATACAAATAAGTAAAATTGGGAATTTGAAAAAAATGACCATAAGAAAAATGAAATACCCCGCGGTCACTAATCGGAAATGACAGGCCGATTCTTGGGCTAAATTGATACTTCGGAGTGGCTTTTTTGTACCAATACTGTTTCCGTTCTTCCAAAGTGACTTCTGGTTCGCCTGGATCCTGAACACCATTTCCGTTAAGATCATGATAACGATTTTCAGGTTTGATCGGCTCATATATTTCGGGATCAGTCGGATCCGCAAGTATAACACCATCCGGTTCGAAGTAATCGAACCTTATTCCGATATTGATAATCAATTCGCTAAACTCCATTTTATCCTGAATATACCCGGCAAATTCATAAGGTTTATGACGATAATAGCTAGCATAAATCGTACTATTGTCCAAAATAGTCGGATGAATATATGGGTTCCAGGTAGATGGTATATTCAATCCGGATGCAAAGTCTATATATGTTTCACCGACCGCTGGACGAATAGTAAATGTACGTAATGAAATATCATGCTGTTGAAATTCCAATCCGCCCTTTAGCTGATGCTGTTCATTAATTTGGGAAGTCATATCCCATTTTAAAAGGTACGTTCTACTGTCGCGATATTCATGATCATTTTGAGTTCCACCAAAATAAAATTGATAAGGATATTGATAAAGGTAAGCCGGGTGAATATAAGTAGTACTGTCGTCGTAACTGGTATCGGCTGACAATCTACCGGTATATTTACGATAATAATATGAACCAGCTAGAGTGAAAAAGGCTTTAGCACTTAATTGTTGCTGAAACTTTAGTAAGTGCGTTTCAGCGGTTAGGTTTTTCTTCAACATCCCTGCCGGATTATACTTGAACATACGATCATAATCCTGGTAATCTTTATTATCGTAAAAGAGATTGTAATAAATACTACTTCGGTTGGAAATGCGGTAGACCAATTGTCCTTGAAAATACAACTTCTCGTTCCAGTTCATATTGACCCACTTTTGATCACCTAACATAGTAGTCGAATCAAGTAAAAAATGTGAACCATCGGGAGACACAGCTAGTATACTTGTTGGTTTATAACGATTCTGACCCTGTAGCCAGCCACCAAAGTAAATATATCGGGTATTCAAATTGTAAAATAACTTATCCTTTATTAACGGACCAAAAACACTAATTTCAGCATTATGAATATTAAAAGGATTTATTGATCCTATATTATCGAAAATCTCATCATGAGTACTAAGGTAGTCTCCAATATACATTTCCAATGAAGCACCATGCTTGTTGCTACCCTGTTTGGTAGTAATATTGACGATACCTGACATCACTTTTCCATACTCGGCATTAAACGCACCGGAAATTACTTGCAATTCCTGGATCATATTTTTATTGACATCAATGACAGCACTACGATCATAAGAATCAGTTACCGGAATGCCATCTATCAGATAGGCAACCTCACCTTTTCTGCCTCCTCTTAAACTACCATCTACATATCCGGCTTGCATTTCAAGAACGTCGCTGACTTCCGTCACGGGTAAAGCGGCTAATTCCTCAGCTTTGACGTGCGAAGCCGTCGCAGTCATATCTTTGATGACCATTTTTCGCTCGGCGGTAATTACAACTTCTTCACCTTCCAAAACCTGGGTCGAAAGTTTAATATTGATCGTAGTTGTCAAATCAGCCGATATAATCACATTTGTTATCACTTTTTGCTGATAACCAATCATTTGGGCTTTTAGACGATATTCGCCAGGCGGTATATTCAAAATCATATATCGTCCATCTGTATCGGATGCCGCACCCAGATAGGTATCTTCAAGCATTATATTACAACCCATTAGCGGAAAACCGGTTTCTGCATCGGTAACTATGCCCGTTATCTTACCGGTATTACCACCAAACAAATACCCCGCAATTAAAATCAGAACAACTATTTTCAGCCAACCATCATATCTCATCCTCTACCTCAATTGAATTTGACTTATTGATTTTATCAAAGACAATCATCCCTTATTAACTTTATAAACTACTATGCCCTTCGAGCCAAGATAGTCAGCATCGGAATTAACTCTAAATATCAGATCCGATTTTGTAAAATCTAAATTTATCTTACTCGTTTTGATAGGCTTATTATTCAAATTGGCAAAGACTTGAATGGTTTCAATATTATTCTCGCGTTCAAATCCAAAAATTCCTTTTTTATCGTCAATCAATATTGTACGATAATTTCCATTGCGTAAACAGGAATGCTCTTTACGAAGTTTAATTACTGATTTATAAAATTTTAGTAACTCCTGGTCAACGGCGACCGTATCAGTAGGACGTTTCATCCCCAGTGGATGAGCAGTCTCCGGTTCATATTGCATATCATCCCAGACCATTGGTTTACGATTATCGGGATCGTCTGCTCCCCACATTCCCACTTCATCGCCATAATAAATATATGGCGCTCCGATATAGGTAAATTGAAAAACAAGAATGGTCTTCTGGATTTGACGAAGTTCATCCGGAGGACGGTTGACTTTAAAATCTTTATTATAAACTAGATTGCCACCATGATCAATCCAGCGGTCAGGATTTAATAGCATACTGGCAAAACGCTCATTATCATGGCTGCCAATTATATTTTGTAACTGATACTGAGCAGATAAAGGGTATTTCTCTCTAATGTCGCCTAATAGTTGATCGAGTTCGGATGGTTTTATCCTCATCTTATTGTCTACAAAGGCTTTCAGCATTGCGTCGCCGAAACGATAATTCATTACACCGTCAAAAATATCGCCCTGCAACCATGGTGAAGCATCGAACATCTTATTATTCATAAAATCTTCCCACCATATTTCACCAGTCAAATAGGCATCGGGATTTACACTTTTCACCCATTTACGAAAATCACGCCAGAAATTTTTACTAACCATCTCAGCTACGTCTAAACGCCAGCCGTCAATCCCGTCCGACGGATCGCCATCACCATTCGGATCACCCCATCTTTCAACCACAGCTTTTATATGGTCCCGAAATCCTTGTACTGGGCCATTTTCATCTTCCCAAATTTCCGGCAAATCCGGAACTCCATTCCAGCCTTGATATTCAAATTCATCAGATGGAGTTTGGGGATCATCAAAGGACTTTATCACAAACCAATCAGCGTAGGGACTGGCTTTCCCATTTTTTTTGACGTCCTGAAAAGCCCAAAAAGGAATACCTACATGATTAAAAACTCCGTCAATGATAATTTTCATTTGACGGTTATGCACTTCCTGAATAAGTTGTAAAAACAATTTATCAGCGGAAGTCCATTGCCAGGTTGAAGGATCACTGGGATTCTCGTTTTGCCAAATTGCTATGTCACCGGCTGGATCAGGCCCAAAATTATTATCAATATGATGATACATAGTAGCACCGTATTTATGCGCTGAAGCCGATTCGAATACTGGATTTAAATAAATTGCATTGATTCCCAAATCTTCAAGATAATCGAGCTTATCAATTATTCCCTGTATATCGCCGCCATAGCGACGCAATTGAGCGTTATAATAAAAATCGCGATGGTTCGTTTTTTCCCAGGGTTGGAGTTTATACCAATCAGCGGTCCAGGGCATAATGCTCCATTGCGTTTGGGGTTCATAGGGCCAGGTTCCTTCCAGCGTTTCAAGCGTCGGATCGTTACTGGAATCACCGTTTCTGAAACGTTCCGGGAAAATTTGATACCAGATAGCATCATAAGTCCAGTAAGTTTTTTCTAATAAATTACCACCCAAACAAGGCGCAATTACGATTCCGACGACAAATAATCCTATTGCCAGTGAAATTTTGCCTTTTGGGACTCTATTTTCTGCAGCGTTTTTCAATTGTAGTTCTAATCTGAGTTACTACTGAAAGAATATAAGGTATTAAAATATTTATGTCAATAGTTTTTTTTACGCTAGGATTTTTCCCAATTTCTCAAAATGTTCACAAGCAGGGATTTCTGGCGATCATGTTTTTCTAATAGCCTGACTATTAGCCAAACCAATTTCCGACCCACAGGTGGGGCTAAATTGGTTTCAGTGTAGTGTATTAAGAATATTTTAGGCAAGATTAATTCCGTAAGCGCCACTAATTATAATAGATTTATTAACTTTGTCTTATACCGCGTAGCGGTTGAAGTATTGTTGTAAGACGAAACCGCATAAAAGTTATTCTTTGCAGAGGATAGAGAAGAAACTATCCCTTTCCGAATGGTTTTAGTAAGATTATCAAATGACAAAACAATTCTATTTAATGACTTGATAAAACATTTAAATGATTTATCAATTTTATTTACTGGTATAAATAAATTGTCAAATGATTTAGCAAAACATTTTAACTGTCTGATAAAAGGTCCAAACGATTTGGCAATTTTGTTTACCGGTTAAAATAAATTGTCAAATGATTTGGCAATATTATTTTACTGTCCAACAAAAGTTCCAAATGACTTAACAATTTTTATAAATGGTTTGATAAAATTGTCAAATGACTAAAACGTTTTAAAAAATGACTTTTTAAAATGGATTAACGACTTGAAAACTATTTCAAGCCGTTCTGGCTAATCGTCTTATAGTCGGAATGGTTAGTGAATCGACTTCGCCATTTGCCAAATTATAAAATTTGATCCCTTCAGAGTCAATAATTTTTGAATGAAATAATTTCTACAAAACTTGAAGTGCTATGGTCTAGTTGGGAATAGAAGATCGCTAAGTCAGTGCTCACCACATAGTGATAAAGGTATTACAGAGATCATTTAACACAAAAAAGTTATTTCTTGAAAAAATAGAGAACGACTAATTGACAAGCAATTTATCGTCTTACCTTTCTATATTGGATGAATCACCAATTAAATTACAAACAGTCAATTATTTGGTACGATATAAAAAATGAAACAACGGATTACAAGAAATTTATCAAGTTATGAGCATAAGCAACGAATTTTTGATAAAATAAAAAAGCCACTCTTGTGAGCGACTTATCTATGATTTTTATGTGATTTTGAGGTTTCCCTCCCCGAACGTAAAAGAGGGGGATTTTGAGGGATATTACGGCACATCCGGGGAGGGGGAGGGGAAATCTATCTTCTTTTTGACATTATCTTTAGATCAAAAAACTGTGTTTAATTTACAAATTTTATGCCAATATTCAAAGAGCAAATGCAATTCATTAGACAAAATATTTTTTGTCTGGTTACAATAAATTTTCAAATAATCAATGACGTTCTATAAACACCCATTTTTTATTCTTTGTTCCTCTTAAAATTATATTTTTTATTTCTATTTGACTTTTTATATTGATTAAAACAGATTATTTATTGAAATTAAGAAGTAATGAAAAAAATTCTAGTTGTTGATGATGATCCCAATATTTTAGAATTGGTCACATCTTATTTTTCGGCACGTGGTTTTGAAATTTATACAAGTACCGAAGGGGCGCGAGTACTTGATCTCGCTATCAGTAAAGAACCTGATCTAATTATTCTTGACATTAATTTACCGGATGTGGATGGCCTTTCGATATTGAAGATTTTAAAGACCCGCCCGATTACGGCATTCATTCCGGTAATTATGTTGACCGCAAAGACATCGGCTGAATTCCAGGTTGATGGACTGGTAACCGGCGCTGACGATTACGTTACCAAGCCTTTCGATCTTAACGTTCTTTATGCTCGCGTCCTCAATTCATTGCGGCGTTCCCTTCTCCCTACTCGTTTTAAACACGATCAATTTAATCTATTGTCATATTTGCTTAAGACTTATTCAAAAAGGGGGTATAAGGTCTATTCCAAATTAATGGATAATTACAGTCCTCACCCACCATATTGGAGAGGTTATATACCGGATATGATAATTGAAAAACCCGAAAAATTGCGTTGTTTTAATTTTGAAACCAGTCAATCGATTATGGAAGAATCTTTTCCGGATCGCTTGAATTCTCTCGTAGAATGCCATAAAAATACCACCTCTCAATTCGAGGCGACGGTTATTGTTCGGACTATGGATAACTACAAAATTGTGCAAAAATTGATCAATGAGAACTGCTTACCGATAAAAATAAAATATTTTAAAAAACATATCCGTCGGAATCTATCGGCCTAAGGAGCAGATAATTCACTACGAATAACTGCTAACATTTCTTCTAATTTAATTGGTTTAGCAAACCATTTTTTTCTGGATTTGCTTAAACGGTCAGCGACCTTGATATCATCCTCAAAACCGGTCATAAAAACAAATTTAATATTAGGGTCGTTAATTTTAACCTCATCATAAAGATCAAAGCCATTTCGAACCGGCATTACCACATCAGATAGAACTAAATCCGGTCTTTTAGTTTTTATTGACCCTAAAGCCATTTCGATATTCAAGGCTGTCGCAACTTCAAATCCATTCTGTTCTAGATATTCCCCATAGATTTCACAAATTACGGGCTCATCATCAACGATTAATATTTTGGGTTTGGTAGACATTCAAACTTTTTGTTTTTCGAGTCCTTTACCCATCCATTTCTTTGCCAATAATAAGGCAATCGGGCTAATTATCGCAATAAAGCCATAAATTAGCCACATCGTCTCGGTATTAGTCTGTTCCGGAAGAACTCCGGCTGGGCAATATTTAGTCAGGAACCAGCCGGAATAAAGGGAGGTAATGACTTTGGTTAGAAACCAGGGAAACTGTCCAATTCCCATATAAATACCGGTCATATTCTTAGGCGCGATTTCAGCCACCCATTGCAGAAAACGCGGTTGCCAGATAGCCTCACCGATTGTCATAATGATTAGATAGCCAACCACCGAGTAAATATTTGGACCAATTGCCAGTAAAAAAGTCGGCAAAGCCATTACAGTAGTACCAAAAATCATCATTTTATAAGTGTCTTTTTTGGCCGTTAAAGCCGCCACCATCGGAGCCAAAATGAAAATCAGGATAGGGTTGAAATTGACAAAGAATTCAAAATTGTTGGAAACTACCCCTGAAAAAGCCCGCTCGAAATACATCGGCAAAGTCAGCCAATTATGAGCAAATAGAGTCTGAACCGGAATTAAAATGAAAATAAAAAACATAAACCGGCCGTCTTTGATGGGAAAATTTTTCAAGTAATAAACAATCTTCTCCTTGGTTGACTGCGATTCAGTCGTTTCCGATTCGACAACCGGTTCATCCTGCTCTTTCCTGGCATTGGCAATTGCCATCGTGACTGTTTTCTTCGATAAAATGAAGGCAACCACTAAAATTCCAGCCGCCGTTAAAGCAACGTAAACCCAATATACTCCGGTAATTCCATAATTTTTTCTGATTGGTGGCGAAATTAATCCTGGCAAAAAACCGCCTAAATTCATAATGGCATAGAGCATTGCATAGCCCATAGCGGAAGTTTTTTTATTGGTGAATTGCTTGACTGCAGCATAACAGGCGGGCAGATAAATGCCATAACCCAGGATTACACCCAATATTCCCAACATTGCAACGATATGTGCTTTTTGCCAGAGTCCGAGAGCACCGGTCTGCGGCGCTAATGCTAAAAACACCCGTCCGACAAGCATCGCCGAAAGTGAAATCAATAGAGCTTTCCGCACTCCTATCCAATCCACAGTCGCTCCCAGAAATAACATTGCCAATGTTATTCCGGCAGTTTGAATTCCGACCATTTGTCCAGCCTGAATATCGTTCAGTCCAAGATCATTGAAATACATCGCTAAAAGGCTGAGGACGCCAAAATAGGTGATTCCTTCCAGCAAATAGGATAAATTAATCCCCCATAAAGCGCGAGGCGCCTTAATCAGATTAATAAACGGATCAATAATTTCACGCCAAGGTTTTTGAATCGGTTGGTTATCTACCATTTAAGTACCCTTTATTTTCAATGATTCTGTCCAATGATTTAATCTAAAAAATGTTAACTAATCATTCCAATGAAAATTTTCAATTGTATAACTTATAGTACCAATATTGTTATTTATGGGTTAATGGAATATGAACAAATATTTAAAAATCAATTACTATGAATTGCTCGAAGGTTGTTTTAAACTGTTAAAATTTAATCTAGCGTTTGGCTAAATATTTCTCGAAACCAGCCGACTGTACTACTCGTCCATCGGCGCAAATCCAGAGCACTTCGCAATTTGGAAAGTTTTCCAGGGCTTTTTGCCCGGCTGAGGCACCAAGAATAAATAACCCGGTTGCCATAGCATCAGCTTGCTCGGCAGTCGGCGCAATTACAGTCACTGATTGACAGGAGTCGGCCGGTAAACCGGTACGCGGATTCAAGATATGATGAATACGTTTGCCTTCATACATAAAAAATTTCTCATAATCTCCGGAAGTAGCCACTGCCCCACTGTCGAATTCAATTACCAATAGAATATTATCGGCTTGACGCGGATCTTGAATACCAATTCGCCACTTTTGCCCATCCGTACGCCTCAGCGTTCGTAAGTCCCCACCAGCATTGACTAAGGCGCCGGCGACATTATGCTTTGCAATAGCCGTGATTGCTCGATCAACACCGTAGCCTTTGGCTACCGCACCCAGTCCTATTTTGGTCTGACGATTTTTAGCGCTCAATTGACCCTTTGAAAAATCAATGATAAGGTTTTGGTAATTTACAGCCGGCAGAAGTGCTTTAATTATAGCAATATCCGGCGGCCGCAGAGAATCACCTTTGAAATTATAAAGCTGTAAAACCGTACCGACGGTAATATCAAACGCACCATCGAGCTTGGCAGAATAATCTTCACAGCGTGCTATCAATTCCAGAATTTCAAGCGGCAGAGCAACAGCTTCAGTGGTGCGATGGTTGAAAGCATAGATTGGTCCTTCGGGCTTGCCTTCCCAGAATTGGGCTGAGATACGATTAATTTCGGCAAACCCGGCTTCGAGAGCGCTATTGGCTTCGGCTTCGGTCGTATCCAATACTGTTATTTCGATGACCGTTCCCATAGCGAAGCGCGTTGACTGAGCCTTAACCAGTTTGCTTTTAGATTGGCAACCTGTCAACAGAAAGACGCAAAATAAATAATAAGGAATCGGGATTTTAAAATTTGGCATTTTTTTACTGAATCATTTTGGTTTGTCATTCAATATCTGGCGCAAACGAAAGACATTAAAACCACTTTTAGCTTTATGTTTACTCCAAAAATAAATGACGAATCCGGTCAAGATAACAGCTAAAATTCCGCATAACATCTGCGCGATGTCCGCTGGAATTCCTAATGTGCTATCTTTAATGTAGCGGTTAGCGATTAGCACTCCGATCAGAAAGCCGAATAAAGGTAAGCCGTATTGCACTAAGGTCACTTTTAATTGATTAGCACCAATCTGCTCGATTAAAACCTGGTCGCCAACTTTAGCATTGATTGTATTAGGCATTTTAAGAATGCGCTTGCCGGTAGAATTGGGGCGACAGATCATTTTCGCACCACAGGAATGGCAGGCATCTTTTTCTTCCAGTTCGACTGTTACCCAGCGCTGGTCAGCAATAATTACAGTCGCCACTTCATTATCGGTTTTGAAATACTGGTCGTTATTGTTCATCCTTATTTCCAAGGATTACAATAGCTTTCGTTGGGCATTTTTCGGTCGGCAGAACCAATTCCTTGGTATAAAGGGCGTGATCTACTACGGCAAGATTATCTATGACTTTGAAACCTTGACCGTTGACGGCTTTTTCGCACAATAGACAGCCGGTACAGGCACGCTTACAAACGGTGCGGGCGATTCTGCCGACATCGCGATTTTTACAAAGTACAAAAACGTGATGACTGATCGGATGCAATTCGATAACGCCGCGTGGACAGGCAGTGACGCAATTGCCACAACCGGTGCATTTGGCGCGATCCACCACTGGTAAATTATTTTCATCCATATGAATGGCATCGAATAGACAAACCGCTACGCAATCACCAAGCCCGATACACCCGTAACTGCAAGCACGTTCGCCACCACTAACCAGATTAGCCGCGAAACAGGATTTGACACCTCGATACTCGGCTTTTTTAGTAGCAACGTTATCACCACCCTGGCAAAAAACCACCGCCACCTTTCGCTCTCCAATTTTAACATCTACTCCCATAATTCGGGCTATTTCCTCCCGTGCCGATGGACTGCAGACCGGGCAATTTGAGATTTGCGATTTACCACCGGCTAAAGCTTCGGCAAAATTATTACAGCCAGCGTAACCGCAATTGCCGCAATTAGCACCCGGTAAACATTCGGCAATCAAGCTGATTTTCGGGTCTTCTTCAACGTGTAGCTTCTTGTTAGCTAAGGCAATTAATAGGGAAAAGAACAAAGCAATTCCGCCCATACTTAATAAACTATATAGAAAGGAAGTAGAATTCATTTCAGATACCTTTTGAAATTAAATTATTCCGGAAAAGCCCATAAATGCTAGCGCTAAACAACTAGCGACAATCAAAGTAATCGGGGCTCCTTTGAAAGGTTCTGGCACATCTGCCAGCTCCAACTCTTCCCGGATACCGGCCATAATTATCAGCGCCAGCGTAAAACCTACACCGGAGCCAAAACCGAAGAAGATGCTTTCAATAAAATTGTATTGTTTCATTACCAGAAAAAGTGCCAGACCCAAAATCGCACAATTGGTTGTAATCAGTGGCAGGAATATACCAAGCGCTTCATAGAGCGGCTGGCTGACCTTCTTTATGAACATTTCGACCAACTGCACTACCGAAGCAATTACCAGAATAAAAGAGACAATTTGTAAAAACTCAAGGTGCAAACCGACCAGAATATATTTATTCAATAGCCAGGCCAGCGCGGCCGTTATCGTCATCACAAAGGTCGTCGCCATTCCCATACTAACCGCAGAGCCGAGCTTTTTCGACACTCCGATAAAGGGACAAATTCCGAGGAATGACACTAGGACATAGTTATTGATAATCGCGGCTGAAATGAAAATTAATATCAGATTCATTTTTTCTTCCCTTTTGTATTAAGCCAATTAGCAAAACCGATTAAAAGACCCAGCGTCAAAAACGCCCCTGGTTGTAAAGCTATTGCCATCCAGGGTTGAAATGACATCGGCATAATTTGATGCGAAAAAATAGTACCGTTGCCAATTAGTTCGCGAAGTGAACCCATTACCAGCAGTACCAACGTAAAACCGACACTCATACCAAGCGCATCAACCACAGAACGACCGACCGGATTTTTTGAGGCAAAGGCTTCCTGGCGCGCAAATACGATGCAATTAACGACAATTAAAGGAACAAAAGGCCCCAGCGCCTTGCTCATCTCAGGGTAAAAAGCCGCTAAGACTCGGTCAGCCACCGTCACAAAAGTCGCAATTATGATGATAAACGTTGCAATCCGGACTTCATTGGGAATCAATTTTCTTAAGAGCGAGATTATAAAGCTGGACATAACCAGCGTAAATATGACTGCCAATCCCATCGTAACGCCATTAATAGCTGATGTGGTAACGGCTAAAGTCGGGCAGATTCCCAAAACCATGCGCAGGATGGGATTCTCATTCCAGAGCCCCTTGAGAAATTCCTGCGTTACAGAAATCTTTGATTTTGCCATATTATTTCACCTTCTCTAAATAAAGGGCGCGGTTTTTTTCAATAGCGGCATTGACAATATCCACAACTGCCCTCGAGGAAATGGTTGCGCCGGTAATGGCTTGAATTTGCGATTTACTTTTATCGGCGGTCTGACCCTTGACGACGGAAATCGGGCTCACTGCCGACAAATCAACAAATTGCTTCAGAAACCAGAACGCATCTGTTTTATTAGTCGGATCGTTTTCAATTTTGGTACCGAGGCCGGGCGTTTCGGCTTGGGACAATATTTTCATCTGCACAATTTTGGTCATTTCAGGATCCATACCGACCAGAATACGTAAACGGCTCTGGAATCCATCGCCCTCAGCTACAAAAGCCACGCCGATAACTTGCCCTTTATCATCCTTACCAATATAAAAAGTAACATCCTTGATAACTTTAACATCGCAGGTTTTTTGTCCGGGAATTACATATCCGATAGCTTCCGATAGCGTTTTATTCGCATTCAATTCAATCCGCGGAGCAGTGTAAGCATTTAACACAGCCAATATAATTCCCGAAAATAAAGCTGTCACAGTTAAGACAACTACCAGTTTGAGTGACTTATTCACGATTTGACCTCCCCAAAATATTTCGGACGAGTATAACGATTAATTAGCGGAACAAACCCATTCATTAATAAAATTGAATACATAACGCCTTCCGGCAATCCCCCAAATTGACGAATAAGCACTACTAAAAATCCCGCGCCGATTCCAAAAATCCAGGCTCCTAAATTGGTTATCGGCGAAGTTACCATATCCGTTGCCATGAAAAAAGCACCTAACATTAATCCACCGGAAAATAGGTGAAAAATCGGATCGGGATACTGTGCCGGATTAATAAGCCATAGAATCCCACTGAAAACTGCCACTGTGCCAAGATAACTCACCGGAATGCGCCAATTGGATATATGCAGAATTATTAATATCAATCCACCAATTAGAATTGCCAGAGCACTCGTTTCACCAATACAGCCACCGACTTTACCAATGAAAAGGTCGAGATAAGACGTCAATGTTTTTTCAAATTTAAAAGAACCTAGCGGAGTTGCCGTGGTAATCGCATCAATCGTCCGGGGAATAGTCCAGGTAGTCATCGCTATCGGGAAACTGGTTTGTAAAAATGCCCGTCCTAACAAAGCCGGATTGAAAATATTGTGTCCGAGGCCACCGAAAATTTGTTTACCTATTATAATGGAAAAAGCGGCACCGATTATGACCATACTAAGCGGTAATCCCGGCGGTAAACACAATGCCAACAATAAGCCAGTTAAGGCGGCACTGCCATCATAAGTTGTCATTTTACGACGTCTAATCAGATTAAATAATTCCTCGGCTATCATAGCGGTAACCATAGAAACAGCAATAACTGTCAGACAGCGCCATCCAAAATTGTAAATACTGAAAACGACCGTTGGCAATAAAGTAGCCACAACCAGCCACATAATCAAAGTAACATTAGTGGGAGCTTTAACGTGTGGCGAAGATGAAAGAATAAAAAGTCGCTTCTCGACGGTTTTGTCAACGGAATTCGGAGCGGATTTTGCATTCTTTTCTTTTCCGGATTCCCCTGGGATTGAATTCTGCTGCTCTTCCATTATGGTAAATTTCCTTATAAAATACTCGATTCAGAACGATATTTTATACCTTTACGGTTTTTTCTTCGTTTTTCCTTTTACGCTGTAGTTCAGTTACTCGCATTTTTCCGATTCGTATATGATGAACTAAAGGAATAGATGCCGGGCAAATAAAAGCACAAGAACCGCATTCGATGCAATTTACAATACCGTATTGTTCGGCTTCATCCCACTTGGCAAACTGCGATAAGCGCGCCAACCTCGTCGGGATTAAATTCATCGGACAGACATGCAGACAAGCCCCACATTTTATACAGGGGTATTCTTTCCTCTCAATGGCGATTTTATCCGTTAAACAGACAATTCCACAGGTAGCTTTTATAATCGGTACCGATAAAGATGCCTGAGCAACGCCCATCATCGGACCGCCCATTATCACCTTGACTGTATCATTAGTCAAGCCGCCGCAGAAGTCAATTAAATTCTGGAATGGAGTGCCGATTCTGGCCAATACGTTTTTGGGTTCACGCACTCCTTGACCGGTAACCGTAACAACTCTTTCAATCAGCGGTTTGCGCTTGGTAACGGCTTCAGCCACAGCCAGAGCCGTGCCGACGTTATTGACAACAACGCCTACGTCCATCGGTAAGCCACCGGCTGGTACCTGGCGTTTCAAAACGGCATCTATCAACATCTTCTCAGCACCTTGCGGATATTTTACTTTCAAAGGCTGAACAATAATACCCCAAAATTTTTCAGTAGCTTTGGTAAGTGCCGCGATAGCATCCGGTTTATTGGCTTCGATGCCGATTATTGCTCGACTAACTCCGAGCGCTTTCATCATAATCCGGAGTCCCAAAACAACCTCTTCAGAACGTTCGATCATAATACGGTGATCGGTAGTTAAATACGGTTCACATTCACAACCATTCAGAATGAAAGTATCAATCGTTTTATTTTTGGGTGGATTTAATTTCACCTGCGTCGGAAAAGCCGCTCCGCCCAAGCCAACTATCCCGGCATTTAATACAATTTCATTGATTTGTTCGGAAGTTAGATTCTCCCAATCGAGAATCGGGTTCGGCAATTCTATCCATTCGTCGCGACCATCACTGACGATATTTATCATCAGTGAATTGTTACCGAGCGGATGTGGTAATTTTTCAATTGCTTTTACTTTTCCCGAAATGGAGGCATGGATATTACTCGATATGAATCCACCGCTTTTGCCGATCAATTGACCGGTTTTAACTTCCATACCTTTTTCGACTACCGGCATACAAGCAGCTCCAACATGTTGCTGAAGTGGAATAAATACTTCTGTTGGTAAAGGCAATTTTTCTATAATCTTATAATCACTTAAACTTTTAAATTCAACCGGATGAACGCCCTTCTTGAACGTCTTCAATTTCATTTTAATTTTGCTCCTAATATAATCAGGCTCTAAAAGTCAAAAAATCGAGAAAATTTAATCAAATTATTTCAAATATTCCTTAAATATTTGGAAAAGTCCTCCCATAAGGTAGTTTGTTTATAAGGACAATTACGCGTAAATTTTACTGTTCTTTGACGGGGGCGAATGGATTCGACGGGATTGAAGATCTGCCGAATAGCGTGCCGTGGTTTTCAGGAGGGCCACGTTAATAAACCTGAGAACCTGAAATGCCAATTCGTTTGGCACCGTCGCTTACGCTTAAGTAAGTGACCGTTCTGGGCTGGTCTAGCCTGCAGGCCGGTTCAGGGCGTCGTTAAAGCAGGCTCGTTCCGTTTATCGGTTGGCGTAAACGGAATTAAAAAACAGCAAACTGGCTTTTGCCAAGTTTGTTCGTTAGCACGGTAAAAGCGAGATTCAGTAACGAACTACGCACGTAGCGATTCTGCAGTTCTCTTTTTCGGACGGGGGTTCAATTCCCCCCGCCTCCACTTGTATTTTCATTAAAAATAGATTTCAGTTGACTTTCCCAGAGATTATCCCAATTATTTTTTTGAATAATTGTTTTAAATAATACATCACTCCGCGGTTGGTTATCTTTTAAATATTTTACGATACGGTTAGCATTATATTCGGGACTCTCATCCAGCGGTAAATATAAAGCGCCTTCCTGTGCTACTTCTCTGAATACCGGTATCTGACTGATTGCTAATGGAGTACGAGCAATGCCTGCTTCGAGAATTGGCAAGCCAAAACCCTCGTCTATACTTAAATAAAGCACCAAATTACTGATAAAATAAAGATCACGCACAACGTTTCGATTCTTTTCGGCCGGTATATTCAATTTCTCGAAAAGGTCTCCCAGAAAAAACAAGTTTTCAGATAGATTATTTTCCCGAATCAAATTATATAAACCAGTGGCGTATTCAGTCAGAGAACCATTCTCCTTCTCGGGCACCCCGGTAATGATCCCGACCAAATCAGGCCAGGTATTTCGCAAAGACGCAATGACTTTAATACTGCGTTCAATATTCTTTCTTTGAATTATTCTAGCTGGAATCAAAATTACTGGATAATGCTTGAAAATTTTAAGATTCTCAGTAATTAAATTGGTTGCCGGTTCAAATTTGAAGAAATCCTGGTATTTAATCACATTAGGAACTACAAGAATTTTGCGCCGCGGTATATTTAATAGTTCAGCCATCTGTCGTTTGCGGTATTCAGAGACAGCAATGTAAATGACGTTGGGAATCTCAGTCTTCAGTAGCGACCATGGCCTTCGGTCATATAGATTGGGTTTATATTCATCAATTAGCCACGCCAGGTCATGAGTCCAGATATAATATTTTTTGTCCGGATATTTTAAGATATAATTCCAGAAAGCTTCGGTAGCCATCAGATTAAAAGGCATAGTCATTATATTATGAATAATAACAGTATCTATATTACCGATTTCGGCTTCGATCCGCCGCTGGAGGTTTTGCATCTGATATTCATAAAACTCAGGTAATGAGCCAAATTTCAAAACCCGCTGAATTTCACGAACATGTGGACTATTTGGATTCAAGTCTGGCAATAGACTGGTCTTGATATTTTGGCCTTCGATCGAACCGGCTCCACTTAAAATTGTCACTAAATAGTCATTCCGCGCAAATACTTCAGCAAGTGGCTTTAGGATACTCTCGACACCTCCAATAACCGGCGGTAAAGTATAATGCGCAATCAGAATCTGTTTATTAGTTTTCATAGAAGGTTAAATAAAATTGTCAGTTGATTACATTTCAAAGTGTTATCTACTAAAATCTTGCGATTGCCAATTGTCAATTAGAAGTCCGGCGAAATTTTCTTTAGAATCAATCTCCAAATATTGTGAAATCTCGCTTTCGTTTTGAACTTTAAAGGTCGGAAAAAGCTTATTCATTTTAAATTTAATACGATATTGATCTAAAATATCTTCAATCCAAAATATATTGCTCATTTTACTGGGGTGATATAATGCCGGAGATATCAAGCAACCGCTATCAACATAAGCCAGCGGTAACTGCCCGGTAGCAAACGGCAAATCTATAAGCGCCAGCGGAGGCGTGTTAATAATTATTTTGGTCTTGCGGATTAATACATCACAGGCATCATAAACTAGGTTCGCAATTACACTCAAACGCCATTCTAACCAATCCGGTAGCATCTCGACGATCTGACTGGTAAAAGATACCACTTCACCAACCATTGATGAAAACTCCGTAACGCAGAAGGGACAATAACAAAACGGCGGTACGCGATGCTGTATGTCCAGATTTTCTTCCTGCCAGAAAAAGGGAAATCTCAAGTTTTCTAACATACAGTAATCAATTTGACCAAGACGATAAGTTTTCTGAAGTAATAGATGATAAAAATCATTGCCAATGGGATTATTGGGACAAACCGGATAGTATCCCTTCTGTGGAGTATAAGCTGTTCCGAGATAATTAACCGGCGGAGAAAAAATATCCTTTTGCCATAAAAATGGACTCTGGAAACAATCTAGAATTATTCCGACTTTCAAGCCAGCTTGCTTAGTCAATTCAATCATTCGGGCAACCGGAAAATATTTCATCGTCAAGTTACCCGATTCATAGGGCTTATCTAAACGATAAAACACTCCATCATAACCTTGATCTCGAAAAAGCTTTAAATCTTCAATCAGTTGCTGTCGGTTGTATCTTATGGGGCAATATTTAATATACGCTGGCATTTCTTCCTGAATTTCGTAATAAATTTATTTAAGTCAATAACAAATTGTCGGAGCGAGTGGATTTGAACCACCGACCCCCTGAACCCCATTCAGGTGCGCTAATCCGGACTGCGCTACGCTCCGAATAATAAAAATCTGCTTTAAGTCAATTTTTGAATATTTCAGACGTTTAGGACACCCTAAAAATACCTTAATGGTATTCATTTATATTGTGTCCGTAATAATAACCTGAAAAAACCTTAATTGCTAAATTGCCAAAAAGCTATTAACAATTTAAACAAGAAAGGCATAATCGCAATGAGGAAAATAAAAGATACCCACATAATTAAGTGCGCTAATCCGGACTGCCTGCCCAACTGATATTGGTTAGGTGGGCCTGCCCAACTGACTTGGTCAGGCGGGCGCTAAGCTCTGCTTGTAAAAAAGGTTGGTAATTTGAATGAGCAGGATTTATTAATAAAAAATTGGATTACCAATTATTAAGAATTTCCAGTAGTTCATTGAGGCCTTTCTTAATTTCCGTTAAAACTTCACCAGCATCTTTTTTCACCATTGTCGGTTCATCCAATTCGTTCCAATTTTCGGATTCGATAACCTTTTGCCAATCTTCCGGTTTAATTTCTTTCAATTTCTGTTTGGCGCCTTCTATGGTAAAACGTTTTTCATATAATAGGTGTTTTATGTACTGAATTAACTGAATATCCTTTTCGCGGTAAGTGCGATTACCCGCCCGATTTTTAGCCGGTGCTAATGCCGGAAATTCTTTTTCCCAATAACGCAGAACATACTGTTTCAATCCAGTAATTTCACTGACTTCTCCTATTGAGTAATATAATTTTTTTATTGGTCTATCCATATCACACCTTTTATTACAATTATTTAAACCATTACTTTAATAGTATAATCAGTTTAAAGGGTTATGTCAAGTTATTTTTTATTTAACGCAACTTCTGGACGATAATAGTGCCATTGGCGCAGAAATTTACGACGTTTTGTTTGATAATTTCAAGGCGTAAAGGCCAATTGGTGGCCAGTTTCCCTGACACGGCATTTAAAGTATCAAATGAATATACTGCCAGACGTGTAATGATAAAATCGGGAGGTGTGTGGTTATAGTATTTAAATGGGAAAAATCCACAAATGCCCTGATAACCAGCAGATTCGGCTTCTGAAATAATTTTGCGGTTCAATTTCCCAAAAGGTGCACAAAAGAATCGAACTTCGCTCTTGAACTGTTCTTCAAGTAACTTCTTTGAATCGTGTATTTCGGCTTGCATTTCTGCAGTCGGCATACCAACTAATAAACGATGTGAGAGGCCGTGCGAACCAATCTCCCATCCATTTTGAATCAATTCGGCAATGTTATTATGCGTCAAATGGTTGAATCGGATTCTTCCCAGATTGATGTCCCAGGTATTTGGCCTGTCCAAATATTTGGCAATTAAAAAAAGAGTTGCCGGAATACCTAAATTTTTCAATATTGGATAGGCATACAAATAAATGTCCTGATAACCATCGTCAAAAGTAAGAGCAATTAAGTTAGGTTTATTTTTATTAGCCACAAGGTTACTAAGAGTCGTGAATTCATAACCGCGATTTAGCAAAAACTCGATCTGCTTTTGAAATTTTCTCGGCTTAATGCAACTTGCGCCGATTTCCGAACGCAAGTCAACCTTATGATAGACAAGAACTCGATTTTTTAAAGGAATAAACTCGTCTATGGCTCTACCCTTCTACTACTTCGGTTTGAAATTATATTTGCGATAGAATTTAGCCGTGAATTCACCGATTAGCGTATATGACTGACGCAGAATATTTTCATCCGGTAGAAAAACTACTCGAAAATGTTTAGTACCAGGCTTCTGCCCGAATCCACTGCCGTAAACAACCAACACCCCGGTCTCATTCAGCAATTCGAGAACAAATTGTTCGTCAGTAACCCCTTGTGGCAATTGAATTCGTGGAAATGCGTAAAAAGCCGCTTCCGGTTTAACGCAAGAAACACCGGGAATGTCGTTTAACATTTTATAAGTAATATCACGGCGACCTGTTAATTTTTGAATTACTTGTGGTAAATGAGAATCGTCACCATCCAGGGCCGGAGCAACCATATATTGTTGTGGATGAACCGCACAAAGTCTAGCGCGCAGTAGTTTATTAACGGCTTCGTGGTAATCGGCCATTACGCCAGTAGGATCGGAGAATATTGCCCAACCAACCCGCCATCCAGGCATAATATAATTTTTACTCAATCCACCAAATGTAATGACGGGAACATCTTCGGCCAAGGAGGCAATCGAGGTATGAGTTTGACTATCAAGAAGCAATTTATCGTAAATCTCATCAGCAAAAATTACCAGATTATGGCGACGAGCAAAATTGATGACGTTTAACAAACTCTCACGATTATAATTTGCACCGGTCGGATTGTTGGGATTAATGACGACAATCGCCTTAGTACGCTTGTTGACGCGCTTTTCTAATTCATCGAAATCTATTTGCCAGCCGGTTGATTCATTTAATAAGTATGGGTTTAATTTACCATGATAAACTGGAATTTGGCCACTATAAAGTGGATAGCCTGGCGAAGGTGTCATAATATTGTCGCCGGGATCAATCAAAGCCGCTATAGCCAGCGTAATGGCTTCCGAAGCCCCATTAGCCATAAAGACATCACTTGCGGTTATTCCCTTAATTCCTTTTTTTTCAGTGGCGTAGCGGGCGACGGCTTCTCTGGCTTCGGTGACGCCCATCGAATCGCTATAGACTGAGACATTCAATTTGGCATTGGCGTTCGATTGCAAAATCTTTTCAGCTACGATTTGACGGAGTCCCAAAGGAGTTTCAAAGTCATAAACCGGGGGATCGCCAATATTTAAATAAGTAATTTTCTTGCCCTGATCTTCTAATTGCTTGGCTTTGACCACGATGTCACGAATCGCGTAAGTCACTTTTTCGGTGCGCCTGGCTGGAATTATTTTAGGATTCATATTTTATACTCTTTTATGACTTTTCCATTTAATTTGATCAGGATTCTATCGGTTGAATAATAGTTTCAATGAAAGCATTCGAATCGAATAAATAACACGCCAATTCTTGTAAATCTTCAATGCTAATTTTGTCAACAATTTCCAGTAATTCAGCAATCGTAATGATTTGTTTATCGTAAAGCTCCATCTTAGCCAGATTACTCATTCGAGCGTTCATACTCTCCATAGCCAGGACAAGCCCACCCTTGACTTGCTGTTTGGCTTTTTTAAACTCACGGACGGAAATTGGTTTGCGATAGAGTGCGGTCATTTCATTATAAATTTTATCAATAACAACATCCAGTCGGTCTTTATCAACTCCGGCATATACTCCGAATAATCCTTCTCTTAAAAACAAATCTGAAAAGGAATAAACCTCGTAAACGTAACCATATTTCTCGCGGATGTTATGAAATAAACGCGATGTCATTCCGCCGCTCAAAATCATATTGAGTAAACCGAGCTGAAATCGTCGTGAATCGCCTTGTCCGAAAATCCGACGCCCCAAAATAACATGGCTTTGCATAATCGGTTTGCGATAGATTCTCTTTGTTTCTGGTTGAGTATTACAGGTTTCTTTTCCCTGATAATCGTTACCATTTTCCATTTCCTCGCAATATTTCTCGACCAGTTTTACCAATTTGTCGTGATTGACTCTACCGGCGGCTGATACAGCCAGTCGCCCAGTAGTATAATTACGCTTTAAGAAATGTTTTAAATCGGACACTTGGATAGCGTTAACGCTTTCGATTGTTCCTTGAATTGGGCGACCTATCGCTTGATCAGGGAAAAGTTGCTGAGTGAATAGATCGTGAATTAAGTCATGAGGCGTATCTTCGATTTCCCGAATTTCTTCGCTAATAACTCTTTTTTCCTTCTCTAGTTCGCTGGAATCAAACCGACTATGTAAAATAAGGTCGGCTAATACCTCAACTCCTTTGGCAAGATTTTCATGTAATAACTGCACATTAAAGCAAGTCACATTCCGGCTGGTAAAGGCATTAATGATCCCGCCCAGCGATTCAATTTCATGTGCAATTGCAAAAGCCGTGCGTTTATGCGTTCCCTTAAAAACCATATGTTCAAGCAAATGAGCAATGCCGTTTTCATTATCCTCTTCGTCTTGAGAACCGGCTTGTATCCAGAATCCCAGCGAAACTGAATAGACCGAATCAACATATTCGGACAAAACTCGGATTCCGCTGGGTAGAATTGTACGCTGGATATTTTCGGAGATCATCACTTAATAGCGGGAATGCGGCCGATGGGATGAACGGTGATCACCTCTGGAACGATCGCTGTGGCTTTGCCTTGGTTGATTAGAATTACGTGGTGTTTCTTGATAACCTTCTGGCTTTTCAACCAATTCTTTCATCGAAAGCTCAAAGCGTCCCGGAGCAGCGATTTTTTTCAACAACACATCTATTTTATCACCGACTTTCAACACGCTATTGATGTCTTCAGTTCTACGCCAGGCAACTTCGGAAACATGTAATAAGCCTTCTTTGCCGGGTAAAAATTCAACAAAAGCTCCATAACTCTCTAGTCTTTTTACCGGACAATTATGATATACCTTGCCTTCTTCCGGCTTAGCGATCATATCTATAATCAACTGGCGCGCTTTCTCAGCTGATGCAAAATCGGCGGCTGAAATAAATACCATCCCATTGTCGTCAATTTCAATTTTCGAATTACTTTCAGTTTGCAAAGCCCTAATATTCTTACCGCCGGGACCGATTATTTCACCAATTAAATCGTTATCAACTTTCAAAGTCAACATACGCGGTGCGAAATCGGATATTTTTTCACGCGGTTTGCTAATCGTTTGCTCCATAATATTAATAATATTTAAGAGACCAGCTCGCGCTTGTTCGAGTGCACCACGCATCGTTGAAGCCGCGATTCCCTGAATTTTCAAATCCATTTGAATCGCTGTAATGCCGCTACGGGTACCGGTTATTTTAAAATCCATATCGCCGTAATGGTCTTCCGCTCCAATAATATCCGATAATACGATGATCCTATCCCCTTCCTTGATCAATCCCATCGCAATTCCAGCCACCGTTTCTTTAACGGGAATTCCAGCATCCATCATAGCCAGCGAACCGGCACAAACCGTTGCCATTGAGGACGAGCCGTTCGATTCTAAAATATCGGAAACAATCCGGATTGTGTAGGGAAATTCCTCTTCGCCCGGAATCTGGATTTTTAACGCTCTTTCTGCCAAATTACCATGCCCAATTTCCCGTCTACCGGTTCCTCTCATTGGTTTAACTTCACCGACGCTAAATGGCGGAAAATTGTAATGGAGCATAAACTTCTTGGTGAATTCTTCGCGATCAATATCATCAATAATTTGCTCATCCAATTTCGTTCCGAGGGTCACAGATCCCAGACTTTGAGTTTCACCACGAGTAAAAAGTGCCGAACCGTGAGCTCGCGGTAAAATTCCAATTTCACAGGTTATCGGCCGAATCTGATCCAGAGCGCGGCCGTCGAGTCGTTTTCCGGTCTCGATTATCAGCCGCCGCATATCTTTTTTAACAATTTCATCAACTACCTGTGCAATGTAGCCGCCCTTTTCCGGAAATTGTTCGGCGTATTCTTCGGTTAAAATATTTATGAAGGTTCGAATAGCTTCGTTCCAAGACTTTTTGGAAATCTGAGCTAATTGACGCCATTCGGCTAACATCGTTTCGGTGCGAGCGTTGACCACATTTTTTAGTTCCAATGGTTCTTCAACCGGCTCAATCGGCCGTTTTACCGGTTTTAAGTCGGAAACTATATCTTTCTGAAACTGAATAAGTTCTCGGACTGCAGAATGGCCATATTCAATGGCATCTATTAATAAATCTTCAGAAATATTTTTACATTCACCTTCGACCATTACAACCGAATCTTCGGTACCAGCCACAACGATATCAAGTTCACCTTCTTCCATTTGTTTGATAGTGGGATTGAGGATAAATTCACCATTCACACGACCAACTCGAACCCCGGCAATTGGACCAGAGAACGGTATTTCCGAAATCATCAAAGCCGTCGAAGCTCCAATGATACCAAGTACGTCAGCCGGATTTTCCTGATCGCTTGAGATAACGTTCGCAATTATCTGAGTATCACAGTGAAACCCTTCCGGAAATAAAGGTCGAATCGGTCGGTCTATTAACCGTGAGCCCAGAATTTCTTTTTCTGAAGGACGCCCTTCGCGTTTAAAAAAACCACCTGGAATTTTACCAGCGGCATAGGCTCGTTCCCGATATTCTACCTGAAGAGGGAAGAAATCTTGTTCGGCAACAACATCGAAATTGGCTACTGCTGTCACTAAAATCATCGTATCGGCATAGCGAACGACCACGGCCCCAGAAGCCTGCTTAGCCATCCGGCCGGTTTCAATACTTAATTCACGACCTCCAAGGGTCATCTTTTTTTGGTACAATTATTTACTCCTAATTATTTATTTTCTTAATTCAAGTTTTTCGATTATTTCTTTGTAAGCCGCATTGTCTTTGCGACGCAAATATTCCAAAAGATGCTTCCGGCGACTTACCATTTTCATCAAGCCGCGCCGTGAACTGTGATCTTTAGGATGGGCGTTAAAATGCTGGCTTAAATCTTTTATCCTCTCGGTCAGCATAGCAATTTGAGCGGTAATTGCGCCGGTATCCTGGCTGTTTTTCCCATATTTGGATACCAATTCACTCTTGATTTCTTTAGTCAATGTCATTTAAAACATACCTCCGTTTCATTTTCTATTTTATTTATTTTTGCTAAACATATTTCCAGATCGGCTTGCATCTGCTTTTTCAGCGCCTCGCTGGTTTCAAATTTTAATTCATCACGCAGTCGTTCTATAAAAATAACCTTAATCTCTCGATTGTATAACTCTTCACCTTGAAAATTTATTATAAATAACTCAATTACACGTTTGGATTCGTTGAAAGTCTTACGAACCCCAATATTCAAAATTCCGAAATACTTTAAATTCAAGAAACAGGCTTGCACAAAATAAACTCCATCCCCCGGAATTAATTTATTCGGTGGATTTATAACAAGATTAGCGGTTGGAAAACCAAGTTTGTGGCCGCGGCCTGTTCCTCTAACGACTTTTCCCCTAAAACTATATTGCCAGCCGAGCAATTGGTTGACGGTATGGATTTTCCCATCGGATAAAATTTGTCGGATCAGCGATGAACGCACTATTACCCCATTCACGGCGAACGGCGGTATAACTACTACCTTAAAACCATACTTTTCCCCCGCCGCAATTAAAGTTTGGGGATTACCCCGACGTTCCCGACCAAAATGATAATCGTACCCAACCACAACAGCACGCACTTTTAACTTTTTAACCAGAATTTCCTGAACAAATACAGATTCTTCAATATTTAGGAAAGTTCGATCGGCTTTAATAAAAAGGACTTCTTCTATCCCAATTTTTTCGAGTAATTCGATTTTTTCATCGGCGGTGGTTAGAACCGGTAAATGATTTGCCGACGGCTGACTAAGAATCTGGCGTGGATGTGGTTCAAACGTAATTAACATAGCTCTGCTATTCTGTTCGGTAGCAAGTTCAATGACCTTCTGTATAATTTGGCGGTGGGCCAAATGCAAACCGTCGAAAACGCCCAGAGTTACACAAGCGCCTACATAATCAGCAGGAATATTTTCAATACCATAATAAATATTCACGCGGCAGCATTCTCCAATAAATATTCATTTAGTTCAGAAAATGGTACAGCTTCTTTCCAGTCATAATTGCCGATTCGCGTCCGTTTCAGGCTGGTCAAATGCCCCACCGTGCCGAGCGCCTGCGCTATGTCTTCACCCAATTTCCGAATGTAAGTGCCACTTGAACAGGAAACTTTAATGAAAATTGTATTGCTATCTAATAGACTCAAATCCAATTCATAAATATTTACTTGTGTCGGTTGCAGTTCAACCTTCTGCCCTTTTCGGGCGTATTTATAAGCCGGACAACCATTGATTTTCTTAGCTGAATAAATTGGTGGAATTTGTTCGATAATGCCGGTAAAATTTTTTGCAATTTCAAGCAATTTATCCGCTGTTAGTAAAGGAACCGGAACCGTTTTAATTATAGGAGCGGTATTATCACCGGTAGCGGTCGCTTCACCGAGACGTAAAATAGCCTCATAAGACTTGGGCAATTTCAATAATTCATTCATTTTTTTAGTTGCGCCACCTATCAGAATTAGAAGCACTCCCTCCCCAAATGGGTCGAGTGTACCGCTATGACCGACTTTTTTAATTTTAAGAATATGTTTGACCCGACGTACGACATCATAGGAAGAGATTCCAACTGGCTTATAAACGTTCAATATTTTATCACTCCAATCCGTTTTGGGTATCATCTTCCTGCTGATTTATTTTTTGAAATAGCTTTTCGATATTCTCCGCATATTCCTGAGTATCGTCATAATAAAAAGTAATGCGCGGTACGAAACGCATTATAATGCGATCACCCAGCAAACCACGTACAAAGGCAGTATGACTTTTGATAATTTTCATCGCTTCGGCAGTCGAATTTTTCTGGTTATTGTAAATACTCATATAAATTTTTGCTTCTCTCAGATCAGAGGAACAAACCACTTTCGTTACAGTAATCAAGCCTACGTGATCGAGACGAATATCCCGGATGAAAATTTCAGCCACGATGCGTTTAATTTCATCCTCCACGCGTTTTATGCGATAGCTGACCATTAGAGCATCTCCATTTTTCGTCCAACAATCTGGATTTCCGCAAAATTCTCAATCAAATGTTCGACGGAGTTTAAAGTTTGATGCACAATCTCTTGATTGTTACTAATTGTCGTTACTCCCAGCAGACAGCGGCCATAGCGATCATTAGGTTCAATTTCTGCGATGGAGACATTGAATTTTGATTTTACCTGGTTTTTAATATGATTGATAATTGAACGTTTATCCTTCAAGGAATGGGTGTTGTTCAGACGCAAATCTATTTGTAATAATCCAATAGTCATAAAGATAAACCACTATTTAAGCCAGCGTCCTTTTAACCGATTTAACTTCAAAAAATTCTATGCGATCGCCCACATTATATTCGGGTGCGCCCTGCAGTGAAATACCACATTCATATCCTTCTGCCACTTCTCTGACGTCATCTTTAAACCGCTTCAACGATTCGACTGCGCCTTCGAAAATAACCTGTCCGTCACGTTTTAAACGGGCCATAGCATTACGGGCAATCTTCCCTTCGATTACATAAGAACCGGCTACGAGTCCAACGCGTGGGATTTTAAATATTTCGCGCACCTCAGCTTCACCGAGATGTTCTTCGATTTTTTCAGGAGTCAATAAGCCTTCCAGTGCGGCTGTGACATCCTCAGTTAATTCATAAATAATCGAATAGTGGCGAATTTCGACATTTTCTTTTTTGGCTAAATCATTGACCTTGGAAGAAGCACTAACGTTAAAGCCAATCACGATTGCCTGGGAAGTTTTGGCAAGAAGTACGTCCGATTCGGTGATATTACCGGCGGCTTTATGGATAATGTTTACTGCCACTTCTTCATTACCGAGCTCCTGCAAAGTTTGACTAATTGCTTCCACAGAACCGTCAAAATCCCCTTTTAGAATCACATTGAGTTGTTTGATTTTACCTTCGGCAATCTGGGCGGAAATAGTATCCAATGACCACTTTTTCGTCTGACGCTTCTGTTGCTCATGTTCAATTTTTTGCCTTTCGGCGGCAATTTTACGAGCTTCGTGTTCATCCTGAACAACCGCAAATATATCGGCCGGTTTAGGTGGAAAGTCAAAACCAGAAATCACGACCGGATCAGAGGGTTCCGCTTTAGTCAATTTCTGACCACGTTCGTCTAAAATCGTTCGGACTTTTCCTAAAGCGACTCCACATACAAATGGATCACCAATTTGTAATGTTCCCTTCTTTATTATTATAGTTGCAATTGGACCACGACGTTTATCAATGCTGGATTCGATTACAACGCCTTTAGCCAAAGTCTCGTAATTGGTTTTAAGTTCTAACATTTCGGCTTCCAGCAGGATTAACTCCAATAAATGGTCAATCCCCTGTCCAGTTTTAGCTGAGATTTCAGCTGTCTGAACTTTTCCGCCCCAACTTTCTACCAAAACACCATAATTGGTCAGTTCGCGTTTGACGCGTTCAACATCCGCTTCCGGTTTATCAACTTTATTGATAGCTACAACGATTGGAACATTAGCGGCTTTAGCATGATTGATCGCCTCGATAGTCTGTGGCATTACGCCGTCATCGGCGGCAACCACCAGAACCACTATATCAGTAACCTGAGCACCGCGGGCGCGCATTGCCGTAAAGGCTTCATGTCCCGGAGTATCGAGAAAGGTAATAAATTTCTTGTTAGGCAATTCAACTTTATACGCACCGATATGTTGAGTGATTCCACCCGATTCACCAGCCACGACGTTCGATCGGCGAATATAATCCAGCAGAGAAGTTTTACCGTGATCAACGTGCCCCATTATTACGACTACTGGCGGACGGGGCGTGGCCTTTTCGAGGTCTTCCTTAGTATCTTCAATCTTTAGTTGATCTTCGCCATAATGTTCCAATTTTTCGACTTCGAAACCGAATTCATCACATATAACTGAAATTGTGTCAAAATCAAGACGCTGGTTTACTGTTACGAATAGTCCCATATCAATACATTTTTGGATTATATCGGCGGCGTCTATCCCCATTAAGGAAGCGAGCGAATCAACTGTGGCAAAATCACTTATCCGAATTTTTTTACTAATCTCAGGTTCTTCAACAGCTGTTTCGGTTTTTTTATATTTTCTTTTTGTTGATTTTTCATCAATTTTTGCCATTGTCTTGCGAATCTGAGCATCCACCTTGCGATCGCTAGTTTCCCAATCAACACCCGGCTTTTTATGACGATGGCTTGTCTCCTTTTCGATTTCGCTCGTTTTGCGTTTGGTATACTTTGGATCCAGACGGTTTTCGAGATCATCTATTTTGATCCGGCGTAGTTTCTTCTTACCTGTTTTCTTATGAGATTCAGATGAGGGGACAGAAGGAGTTTTTTCAACATTTGGCTCTACGGTTTCAATTATTAACGGCTCTTTTGGTAATTCAGGAAGTCTATCGCTACCTGCGGCTGTTTCCCAAACTGATTCAATTAGCTGATGTTGAACATTTAAACTATATTTAAATACATCCTTAACGGCAGTATTAAAAAACAATAGAGCTGATCTATAAACTTCCTCTTCGAGTTTACGCCGTTCGGCATCGGCGATACGACGCGCATCCTCTTCCGCTTTACGTTTATTCTCAGCGTCTATGCGCGCGCGCTCCTTGCGGGCTCTTTCGACAATATCTCTTTCTTTGGCAAATTCATCCAGAATTTTGATGTAACAAGATTCGTCAACCGGTGTCATAATGCTTTTACAGGGAATACCTTCTTTCTCAAGATATTTTATAATATCACTATGAGAAATATTCAATTCCTTAGCGATCTCGAAAATCCGTTTTGGTTTATCTTTTGGGTTAATACTCATTTATTTATTTCTCTTCCTGACCAAAATCGTCAATAATATCTTCGTCGGATAATTCTATCTCTTCTTCAATGATTTGCTCTTCTTTCTCTTTCTGGGCTTCTTGCAGAGCCGCTTCGCGCTCAGCCTTGGCGGCTTCATGAATCGCGGCGATTTCGGCTTTTCGCTTTTCCTGAGCCTCGACGATTAATGGTTCGAGCTTATCGAGGGTCTTATCTCCTAAACCTTTGATACTCAATAATTCTTCACGAGGAGTTGCTAAAAATTCTTCGGCAGTTTCGATGCCATAGCTATAAAGCAATTTCCAGTTATGTTCCGTAATACCTTCGATATCCTCCAGATAGAGCGTCTCAGATTCCGTTAATTCATAGTCGGATTTTTTGATAGCATCTATTGTGTAACCGGTAACTTCGGATGCCAATCGTATATTTTGCCCCATTTTTCCGATAGCGACTGAAATTTCATCATCAGCAAAAATGGCTAAAGCGGTTCTCTTTTCTTCATCAATTTCCAGTTCGAGCGGTTTGGCTGGTGAAAGTGCTCTCGTAATTAAAATTTCAGGTTCACTACTATAATTTATGATATCGATTTTTTCATTATTTAATTCACGCACAATCGCTTGAATGCGACTGCCTTTGATTCCGACGCAAGCTCCTACTGCATCAATCCGCCGGTCATTAGATTCGACGATAACCTTACTGCGATCACCGGCGTGGCGGGCGACTTTCTTGATTTCAATTGTTTTATCGTAAATTTCTGGTACTTCATTTTCAAATAACTTCACCAAAAATGATTTGTCAGCCCGCGAAACAATGATTTCCGGCCCGCTTGGTCCCATAATAGCTTCCTTGATAATGGCTTTGATGCTCTCACCGCGCCGATAACGTTCATTCGGTATTTGTTCTTCACGCGGCATTTTCAGTTCGGCTTTGCCAATTAAGATAAAAATTGCGTCACGTCGGATTTGATGAACATCGCCAATTACAATCTGGCCAATTTTTTTAGCATACTCTTCATAAATCTGGTTTTTCTCTACTCGAACGATCTGCTGATTAAGAATCTGTTTAGCATGGGAAATCAAGCGGCGTCCAAAGCTCATCGGGTCTATTACTTCGATAAATGGGTCACCTACCTGCAAATCCGGTTCAGTTTTACGAGCATTTTCTAAAGTAATTTCATGCGGTGAGCCAGTCGGAGTATCAACGATTGTCATCTGATGATAAATTTCGATTTCACCTTTATCCATATTGACGATAACATCAAAATTTTCGGTTGAGCCATACTTTTTTTCTATTAATGACAGAAATACTTTTTCAATAATGTCACCAAGTTCATTTCGATCTACGTTTTTTTCACGAGCGATCTGAGAAAAAGCTTCGATGATTTCACGATTTACCAATTTGGGAAGTCTCCTATATGTTTTACCATTGAATTATTACTTTGGCGAAATCAATTTCGCTCATTTTTAGGATTTGAGTACCATTGGCATTCGCAATGACAAGTTGATCTTCGTCAGCTGATTCCAGTTTTCCTCTTAGCGGCGACTTAAGATTCTCACTATGATGAAAAACGTTCATTTCCCGACCAAGATTACGATGAAAGTCGCGAACATTTTTCAAAGGGAAATCAATTCCTGGCGAACTTACTTCCAGCTGAAAATTGTCCGGAAAGAGTTCATTAAAAGCCACATCATCGCGAACCGCCCGGCTTATTTCGGCAATCTGATCGAGGGCAATACCATTATCAGTGGTTACTAAAACCTTGATAAAAGTGCGATACCCCTGACGATTGACTTTAAAATCAACAACATAAGCACCGAATTGCTCAACAATCTTGTTTACAATTGTTCTTGCCGCGTTCTTTGTGGTCTCTAAATCCATACTGTTCTTCTTTCAAACTAAAAGTGGGCTTTTAAACCCACTTTTTATGCGGCAAATTTAGGTAATTTATGCTAATTAGTGCAACTTATTTTAACGGCTACCTTTGCGAGCTGTAATTTGAGCCGCTAAAAGTTCAGCCGAATTTTTGTTAGCCGATTCTGGCTTGTCATTCAGAACTATATTTAGGATTTCTTCCGCTTTCGTAAGATTGCCAACTTTCAAATAATTACGTACCGAATTGAGAAGTAATTCATGCTTATGAAATTTATGAGGTGAGATCTTGCCTCCTTTTTCGAAATACTCAGCGGCTTTGGCAAAATTGGAATCTTGCTCGGCACAAATCGCCAAACCGGAATAAGCACCCGCGGTTAAAAATTCGTCATCTTTATAATCATCAATATACTTTTCGAAATTTACTCGGGCATTTTCATAATCATCCTTGGCTAAATAACAACGCGCCAGAAGAAGGGTCGCCATACCGGAACTACGTGTCCGAGAGTATTTGTCAATCAAATTCTCAAGACGGAGAATGGCATCGTCATAATCATTACGCGCAAAAGACATCTCCGCTAATCCCAGTTCTCCCATCGCCGCTGTATTGGCTTTTTTCTTGGAATTTACCAATAAAATCGTAAGCAATACGACAACTACAACTCCGAGTAATATATACGATACTATTTTGTGTTGTTTACGGACAAGGTTTTCAACTTGTGAGATTTTTTCCAGCACCGGATCTTTTTTCAGTTCTTTCCGGGTTATTTTCTTTTTTGGTCTCAGCATTTATCTACTCCTATTGTCATTTTTTCCGTACCCTCGCCGGGAATTGAACCCAGATCAAAGGATTAGGAATCCTCTATTCTATCCATTTGAACTACGAGGGCTCAAAAAGCGGGTAAAGTTATATTTATAGACGATATTTTGCAAGCTGGAATAAAGGTTAAGTGGAAATAAATACTATCGGGTTCAATCAATATTTAACCCTGGATTCATAATAAAATCTTACATCCAGAGCGTTCAAGTGTGAATTATTGACTTGCCGAAATATTAATTTTTTTTCAGGCTTTCGTTTAAAGTATCAACCAATTCTGACGAGATCGAAGTTTCCGAAAATATTTGGGATATTAGAGCCGGATTATTTTTTAAACGATTATAATCCATTTCGCGTCCCGTGATTATATTTCCCAAGGCTTCCTTAATGCCCATACCGATTAAAATTTGTCCCCTACCTTTCCGAAAATAATACGATGGACGATTATATTTTTTTGGGAAAAGAGCCAGAATGAAACCTCCATAATCCGGAAAATATTTTAGCATAATGTTCAAACGCGGCTCATTTTCCTTAATTCCGAATGCCGGTATCAGACTGCCAAAATCCGGGACGTTTTTGATTCCTCTGATATTTTGGCTGACATCTTTTAAAGCCATTAAATAATGTTCAAAAAACTCAAGTAGAGCGTCAGAATTTTTCGTAACTATGATATGGGCTGGCCGCAGAAAATTCTCGATATAAAACACCTCCAGATCAGCTGATTTTATGATTCTTTTGAGACGAGCCTGACCAACCGATTGTCCGGCTAATAGTTTCTGAATCTGGATTTCGCCAATTAGTTTATCTTTATAACCAGCTTGAAAATGGAAATGGGGACTGGAAGCACCGGCTAAAATTCCATTAAAGTAAATTGAAAAATGGTACAATGCCCGGGAAATTTGAATCATATCATTAAACCGTCCCGTTATCAACTGTTTCTCATGCTTAATGGCGGCTATGGTCAAATCGCCGGGAAAAGTGATTCCGGGATTAGTAAGGGCAATAAATTCCTGCTCGTTGCCGACTTTAATTATTATCCCGCGCTGACCTCGGTCAAGTTTACAAAGCTCACAGGTTTTTTTTACCGCATCATTCTGGCGTTCATCAGAAGAGCTGGAGTTGAGACTTGGCAGACGGGTTTTATTCAACATCAAACGTACTGGAATCGTTTCCACTATTAACTCCGTCACTATTGCCTGACTATAATTCGCCATATTTTTAATGAGTTTTGGATAACCTTGGGCGGGATCATTTTGATGGAGGATTAGAGCTTCCGCTCTATAATTGTCATCAACTTTTTCTAAACTAATATCCAACTGTTGTAAATAAACCGCTAATTCTTCATCAGTTAAATATCTTTTAGTAATCTTCATTCCTTGAAAAGTTGCTCCTGTTTTGTAGTCTGTTCTTATCTAAATTTCTTCTAATAGTACATTTTTTATTTTTAATAAACTGATAATAAGCTAAGTAATAACAATTTTAGAGGCAATTATTAGAAAGTCTTTGCGAAATAATCAAGAATTTCTATTTTTTATGGGTAAAAATGAATGATAATACTTTGGACGAAAGAGGATAGTAATGAGTGGTATTATTTTGATTTTAGTGGTTTTTTTAATCTTCGGATTCGCCTATCGTTTCTATGGTAACTTTCTGTCGCGAAAATTCAGGATTGATAAGAACCGTCCGACACCAGCACATACCAATTATGACGGCGTTGATTACGTTCCGGCTAAACTGCCGGTTTTATTTGGACATCATTTTGCTTCGATATCTGGGGCTGGACCAATTGTCGGACCGATTGTTGCGGCAGCTTTTGGGTGGCTTCCAGCCGCACTCTGGATTATGTTCGGCTCAGTATTCCTTGGTGGAGTTCATGATTTTGGTGCAATAGTTGCTTCGATTCGTCATCGTGGACATTCGATTGCTGATGTTATCGAAAAGAATATTGGTTTAAAAGGCAAGCAACTCTTTCTGCTATTTTGCTGGTCAACAATTGTTTTAGTTATAGCGGTTTTCACGAACATAATTGCCGATACTTTTGTCAGTTCGCCCAGTTCGGCTACCACTTCTATTTACTTTATTGGATTAGCAATACTTTTTGGCTTGGCGATTTACCGCTTCAAAGTTCCTTTTGGTTTGGCTACGGTTATCGGAGTAATTTTGTTATTTGGCAGCATTTATGTGGGAATTTATTTCCCGATTCACGCCAGTCGTCAATTCTGGCAATGGAGCTTATTCGGATATATTTTTATTGCTTCAGTAGCACCGGTTTGGATTCTGTTACAACCGCGCGACTATCTAAATTCCTTTTTACTTTTTGCCTTATTAATCGGCGGTTTAATCGGGGTCTTCTTCGCTCGCCCGGCAATCAATATTAATCCATTTAACGGTTTTAATATTCAAGGTATAGGTCCGCTATTTCCTCTGCTTTTCGTCACTATCGCTTGCGGCGCAATCAGCGGAGTACATTCCTTGATAGCATCCGGTACTACTTCCAAACAATTAAGCTCGGAGTCGCATGCTCGGGTAATCGGATACGGCGGTATGTTAGTGGAAGGTTTATTGGCGATATTATCCTTAGTTGCCGTAGCTTCGCTAAGTAACACAGAATTTTCTGATTTTTATAGTAGTAAAAATTTCGTAATGGCATTTGCAGAAGGAGTTGGGCGTTTCTTATGCGCTATTCCTTTTTTAAATATTTCAATCCATTCGGCCAGGATTTTTACATCGCTGGCAGTTTCGGCTTTTACTCTCACGACGCTGGACACAGTTACGCGCATTGGACGTTATACCTTTCAGGAATTCTTCGAAATGACGGAACATACCTCAGTAAAGCAGAATATTTTAGTTCGCAATCGTTACCTGACGACCCTCATAACAGTAGCTTGTGGTGCGGCTTTGACCTTCAGTGGTAAAAGTGATTCCATTTGGCCAGTCTTTGGAAGTGCTAACCAATTGATGGCAGCGTTGGCTTTCTTCACGATTTCAATCTGGTTAGCCGATATTAAGGAAAATTACCTTTTTACCTTAATTCCTGGAGTAATTATGTTAATTATCACTGTTACAGCTCTTTGTAGTCTTAGCTATCGCAATTTGATAATTAATCATAATTATTTACTGGGAATAACTGCGGTGATAATCTTAATTATGGCAATTGTATTAACGTTCATAACATTCAAATTCATTATTCAGGAAGCGCGATTAAAAAATGGACAATCACCTGAAAAAAACCTGTAATTACTCGATATAATATTCATTAAAGCAAAATTATCTTAAAGGAAAGTCGGAATTCTCTGAGAGGGAGGGATTTCTCCAGCAGGTCACACAGGACTCCTATCGGGGAGTTCCTACGGAAGAACCCCCGTCCCGAGATTTCGGGAAACGGTTTTCAAGACCGCCGCATTCAACCACTCTGCCACCTCTCCAAATAGCGACGTTAATTTAATCTTATCAATAATGGTTTAAAAACAAAATGATAACTATTGGATTTATTTCACTAAAAAGTTCATTTATAAAACCTTATAAGGATTATTTTTGTTAAGAAGTAGAAATTTTCCATTTAACTATGTATCACACTTTTAGAACTGTTCTCCCAGGAGAAACACCGTCCCGATTATTTACCAAACACCTTTTTCCTTAAGATGATCTCTTAACCGTATATTCCCTTTACCTCGTTTAAGATAATATTCACGTTTTTGAGCTTCACTTTTTGTTTGATATTCCTCAAAATAAATCAATGTATATGGTCGGTGGGCTTTAGTCGCGCGAACTTTCCCAGCATTATGCAGTTTTAATCTGGAGTAAATATCTCCAGAATGACCAATGTAATGAAATTTACCCTGAACGCTTCTTAAGACATATACGTAATACATTTGCGGAGAGGGAGGGATTTCTCCGTTAGGTCGCACAGGACTCCTATCGGAGAGTTCCTACGGAAGAACCCCCGTCCCGAAATGTCAGGAAACGGTTTTCAAGATCATTGCATTCAATCATATTCTTCTGCGGAGAGGGAGGGATTTGAACCCCCGTCCCGAGATTTCGGGAAACGGTTTTCAAGACCGCCGCATTCAACCACTCTGCCACCTCTCCAAATAGCGGCGTTAATTTAATCTTATCAATAATGGTTTAAAAACAAAATGATAAATAAAAGAATCATTTCATTAACAATCTAATATATTAGATATTCTGAAGATTATTATTACTCAATAAAAGTAACCTTATCCAATTCCGGATAAATAAAAAAATTATCTTGTCAATCTTGTCTTAATTCTTATGCGGAGAGGGAGGGATTTCTCCGTTAGGAGTTCCTACGGAAGAACCCCCGTCCCGATATGTCGGGAAACGACTTTCGAGGCCGCCGCATTCAACCACTCTGCCACCTCTCCAAATAGCGGCGTTAATTTAATATTTTTAGCATAGTTTCCTCAAAAATATTTCAGAGAGGTAATACTTATTTTACTGGCTATAATTCAAAAATAATTAAAAACATACTATTTTTAATAGAAAGATTAGTGCGAGTATGTAGGAATTATGTAGTCTTCCAGGTCTTGTAGGGATTTTTTATCAGATTGGAATTGAAATAACGCGGATCACCGGTCACCTCAGATCCAATCCAGTCCGGCTTAATAAACGATTGGTTTTCATCGGTAAGTTCAATCTCGGCGATTACTAATCCAGCATTATCTCCCAGAAATTCATCAACTTCCCAGATAAATCCGCAATGTTTAATTTGATACCGGATTTTATCTAAAATTGGCTTTTCGCAGATATTTTCGAGAATTTGCTCGGCATCCTGAAAGGGAATTTCATATTCGAACTCCGGTCGCACGGCTCCGACATTTATGCCCTTAATTGTCAAGAATGCCTGTTGCCCGACAGTTCTGACACGCACCACTCTCTCTTTAGCCGTGCTTAGATAACCCTGACGATAACGCTCACCTTTAGCTAATGCCCGATAATCATCGGAAATTACCAGAAATTTTCTTTCTATTTCAATTCCCATATTCGTGCCTACTCATTTTTTTCAGAGCCTTGATGTAGTTAATATTCGGCAGGTTATCCAGTTTGAGCAATTTTAGCACATTTTTCACAATATTTGGATTTTCGCTTTCGACGGCGATGGTTTTAAGTGATTGATTGCCAACCTGCAGTTCAGATAATTCAACCTCAGCCTGTTCGAGAGTGTAACACATTCGTTTCTTTTTAACATCTACCAAACTTAGTTTCGGATTGGATGCGACAATTTCTTTTAAAAATTGATGATGAGTATATTGATTGCGCATTGCCAGCGGCTTGCGAACATGTAAAGTGCGCAGAACAAGACGTACAATCTCGAAACTAAGTGGAAATGAAGCTTTTAGAACCGGTTTCCATAATTCTAATCCATCAGGATTGGTTTGTTCTATGATCTTAATATCCATCAATGAATTACGGATTTTGCAATTTTCATTGGAGTTTTTTGAAAGGATATAAATCTCTTCACTCTCCTTGATGGTATTGCATCGCATTGAACTTAAAATTTTCTCGGCTTCAGGGAATTCCATTCCGAAAGTCCGCCATTCCCATCTCGGAATTACCCTATTATTAATCTGGTTATTGATATTTTTCTGAATTGAATCTTTCATAGGCATTCCCGGTCATTGAATTGTATTGAGTTTGATTGAGACAATGAGACAGATACAAATCAGTAAAAGATAGAGCCGGCTTTATTATCCTCGATTTGATGATTTCACCGGCTAATCGAAGCCGATCAGGACATAAATTGGTGTTTTTCAATATTGAAATTTTTATTCTCCCATATAATAACTTCAGCATCAACATATATTTTTTATTTTTCGGTCAAATTCATAAGTAATCAAATTTAGATAATATGAATTTTACCTGCTAAAAAATAGCTACTGAAAATATTTTTCAGGAGAAGTTTTAGTCTATTTTTAGGGAAAATATTTTGAAGGATTTTTCCGCTTCAATCTGATTGGGAATGTTTAGAATCACGACAGCCGTTTTTGACAAATTCATCGAAACTGATTCCGGTTTTGTAGCATTCTTGATGCACAAATTTCAATAGATTGAGGAAAAGGTCTTTTTCGATATAGCCGGGAATTACTTCGATGACTTCCATTTCTGGTGAGATAAAAGCAATTGACGGGAAACCGGTCACTTGAAATGCTCTGGTCAATTGACGCGGAGTATAAGTTTTGCCTTGAAAAGTCAACTTTTCTTTATCATTTTCGGCGTTGATCCGGATTGGAATAAAATTTTCAAACAAGTATTTGTTTACGGTCGGTACTGAAAAAGTTTTTTGATCCATAACTTTGCACCAGCCGCACCAGTCAGTATAGAAGTCAAGTACGATGTGTTTCTTCTCTTTTTTAGCCAGAGCAATACCTTCGTTAAAATTATACCAATCTTTGCCGGCTGACCATAGATTGGCAGTCAATATTAGAATCAGAATTATCGGTATCCATTTAATTTTCATTTCATCTCCATTTTTTCCTATTTTGATAACCAATTTCGGTATCGGTTGCATAGATTTTATAAATTTAAATTGATAAAAAATATAGGAAATACAAAAATATTTGTCCAAGAAAATCAAGGATGCTCAGAAAGATGATTACTTCCGCCCTTTTAACATTTCTTACGGTTTTTTATTAAATAATGTTGTCGCCCGTTCGAATATTCCGAGCGTCCAGGCGATCGTTAATCCATAATTCGTAACCGGAACACCTGCTTGTTTACAATACCATATGCGCGATAGGACTTCCCTCCTATTCAGCATACAACTACCGCACTGAATCACCAACTTATATTGGCTCAAATCCTCCGGGAAATCATGCCCCTGGTGGTGAGTAAAGTTTAATTGTCCGCCAACATACTTATTCAACCAGCGAGGAATTTTTACGCGACCAATATCGTCGGTAATCGGGTGATGAGTGCAGGCTTCAGCAATTAAAATTGCATCGCCGGGTTTAAGTTTATCAATCGTTTGAGTTCCAGCGATATATTCCACCAGATCGCCTTTGTAACGGGCAAATAGGATCGAAAAAGACGTCAAAGGTATATCGGTTGGGGTTTCGGCGGCAACCTTCTGAAAAGCTTGTGAATCGGTTATTACGATCGCCGGTGGTTGCTTTAAATTATTTAACACTGAAGTCAATTCATTTTCTTTGATGACAATGCAACCGGCATTGTTATCCAGCAGATCACGAATCGTCTGAACCTGCGGTAGAATTAGACGACCTTTAGGCGCTTCCTGATCAATCGGCACAACCAACACAGCCATTTCACCAGGCTTAACCAAATCCCCAATAATCCCGACGGAATTAAAGTAATCAGCCGGAGTGGCATCAATCAAGATTTTCTGCAAGTCCAGCACGCCGAAACCATCAGTTGCGATAGTATTGATATAGGGGATTTTTTGCTGGTTTAAATATGCCAGCAGATTTTCAGAAGGCTGAGATAGATCGGATTTATTGAAAGCAACTATAATCGGAATTTGCCGCTTCTGCAATTCTTTCAGTAACTCATCCTCATATTTATTCCAATTTTTTCCTTCGGCAACGATAATACCAATATCGGCCCGTTCCAATATTTTACGTGTGCGCGCAATACGCTGTCCTCCAAGGGAACCTTCATCGTCCACTCCAGCCGTATCAATAAAAAGCACCGGACCCAGCGGCGGTAATTCCATTGGCTTTTCGACCGGGTCGGTGGTAGTTCCCGCCACATCGGAAACAATCGAGACATATTGACTTGTCAGGGCATTCATCAAAGATGATTTACCGACATTACGACGGCCGAAAATGCCAATCTGTAGGCGATTGCTTTTAGGCGTGCTTTGCATATTTTCAATTCTGGCAGACTTTAGAAACGAAATAAAATATTTTACTACTTTGTTCTTCAGTCATTTTCGATTTCCGTTAGGATTTGAGTTAGCGCAGTAAAAATCTCATTCATTTTGTCGGGATTAATTTCGTCATTTTGTTTATAAAAAATCCCAAATCGCGGCGTTAATTGGCGACGCTGGGGAGCAAATTCAAGGTCACGATTACCGGCTACATACGACCAGCGTTTGCCGTAAATTTTACAAAAATTAACCTGGAAGTCATATTCTTTTTCCAGAAAAGCGGCAACGGCATTTAATTTGTCAGGCAGTTTAATCTGACTTTCGGCTGATTGCGAAATTTCCTTAGATATAGACATCGCGTTCGCCACTGGCAACTTGCTGATATAATCTCTCGAAAGTTTCCAGCATTCGTCCTTTCTGGAAAAACGGCATTGCTTTAATTTCCGCAATTTCTTTTTGAATCAATCGTTCGCCGACTTCTTTAGTTTCAGGCGAGGCATAATCGTCCAGATATTCACGAAAGGTCAGGACGGCATTCGCCTTGCAGAATTTTCCCTCGACGCAACCTTTTAACAAATTCATAATTTTGTCGCCGGTGCGACCACAGCGATAACCGGCGGTGCAGAAGGAAGTGATCATTCCTTGTTGCGCCAATTCACGGACGACTTCATCGAGACTCCGTGTGTCACCGAGCGTAAATTGTTGTTCGTCAATCTGCTGATCAGCCTTCTCTTTTTTAGCCAGGGCTTGCAAAGCGGCGGTATAGCCACCGACTCCAATCCGCGTGGAAGCATCTGTCTGGGTACAACCGACTCCGATAACTTCACGGCGCATTTCAGCACTTTCGCGCGCGGTAACGATTAATCCGGTATAAGGCACCGATAGACGTAAAACAGTGACTAATTTCTTAAAATCGGCATCACTGACGCGCCATTGCGAATTGCGACTGAACCAGGACCCGCTGGCGGGCGTCAAGCGCGGAAAGGAAATCGTATGCGGGCCAATGCCAAAATGCCGTTCGAGATCAATCGTATGATATAGCAAGCCCATAACTTCGAAACGCCAATCGTACAGTCCGAAAAGTGCACCGATAGCTACGTCATCTATTCCAGCTTCCATCGCGCGATGTAAAGAATATAAACGCCAGCGATAATTACCCTTGATGGTATCGAGCGGATGTAGATTCGCATAAGTCGGTTTGTGGTAAGTTTCCTGAAAAACCTGGAAAGTGCCAATGCCCACTTCCCAGAGTTTCTTCAAGTCGGCGATATCCATCGGTGCGGCATTAACGTTGACGCGGCGAATGGCGCTAAAGCCGGTTTTAACCGGGACTTTGACATCGTAAATCGTGCGAATGGTTTCGGCAATGTAGTCCACAGCTGAGCGCGGATGTTCACCGAAGACCACGATCATACGCTTGTGACCTTCGTTGATTACAGCTTCGGTTTCTTTGCGAACTTCTGCCATTGTTAAAATCCGACGCTTCTCCTCTTTATTTTCATAGCGGAAACCGCAATAGGCACAATTATTGACGCAAAGATTACTGCAGTATAGCGGTGCGAAAAATACGATGCGATTATCATAAACTTTACGCTTGACTGCCAACCCGGCTAAGTACATTTCCTCCCAGAGATCGTCGTCAGTAACGTTCAACAACGTCGCTGTTTCTTCCGGTTCGAGACGTTGAATCTCTAATGATTTGGCCATAATTTCACGGACGCGAGATTTGTCCGGATTGGCGGTAGATTTAAGTTGAGACGTGATGACGGTCTCGTCAATAAAATCCCTACCATCTATGAGGTACTTTTCAATTTCATCAGGTTTGATTACTTTTTTTGTCCATTCACTTACTTTGACATTTTGCATTTAGACTCCATTTAAAAAAACCATTCATTTAGATAAAATATTTTGGGATTCGTGACGCCGAATGAGGTTCGGCGAAATTCCTTTACTAAGACTGGGTCGAAATCCAGCCTCACGGATAATTTCCAATACGGCCGGTATCGAATGCTCAGAAACATCGCTATCGGCATTTTTGCCGGGATAAATATTATAGAGCATTTTGACTCGCTCCGGAGTGATGGACGGCATAATGACATTCATTCCAATTTTTAAAGCCGCAAGACGAGCGCCTTTTTCGGCGCATTCCATAGCGCTGGTCGCAGGCATATTAGCATAAGGATTTAGAATACGCATCAATGCCAGAGTGCGCAGAGTCAATTCTATCGAACCATTCGGTTGATCACCGAGCGATGTCTGAGGATGAGCAATGAACGGACCAATCCCGATCATATCAAGATCGAGTTCGGTCAATCCGATGATCGCCTCCGCCAGCGTTGCTAAAGTTTCGCCGGGCAAACCTACCATAATTCCACTGCCGACTTCATAATCCAGTTCTCGTAAAACTTTCAGGCAATTCAGTCGGTTTTCCCATTGTCTCTCTGGTCGTAAACGGCTATAATTTTCCCGATTCCAAGTTTCGATACGAAGTAAATACCGGGTTGCACCCGCCCGCCACCACAATTGTAAAACTTCCGGTGTTTGTTCGCCGAGCGAAAGGGTAATCGCCAGATCATATTTTTCAATGATTTCACGGATTAAATCGGCTATCCATTCCGCCGAATAGTATGGGTCTTCCCCACCCTGCAGAACGATCGTCGGAATTTTATGAGCCAGCGCAGTTTCCACCGCGGCTAGAATTTCCTCCCGCGTTAACCGATAACGCTGGACGGCGCGATTGGAACGGCGCAATCCGCAGTAATAACAATTCTGCCGACAATAATTGGTGAACTCGATGATACCCCGCAGGTAAATTTCATCACCAAAAACCTCCCGTCGAATGCGATCGGCTTCAGTAAATAACCAATCGTCATCCTTTCCCTGTAAAAATTCTATGATCTCGGCTCTTTGCATTGTCATTTGCTAACCATTGATAATTAGAAATGGCTAATTTGGGATTCTATATTTCGCACTTTTTTTACCTGAAATAATAGTTTCATTATCTTACTTTTTACCTAATAACTCAAATAACTTTTAGTTTGCAATTTTAACAAAAATAATGTTAATCTAGATGAAAATTATTTGGATTAATTCAGGTTAATTTAGATGGTAAAATTAACCGGCTTTTGATTCGCGGGAGGAAATATTAATAATTATAAAGTTCTTTGATACTATTTAAGCACCATCAGCTTGCGAGTTTGGATATTTTTTCCCGCTCTCATTTGATAGAAGTAAATGCCACTGTTCAATTTAGTCGCATCGAAGTTTACCGCATAATTTCCGGGTTTTTTATATTCATCAACCAAGGTGGCAACTTCACAGCCGAGGACATCATAAACTTTCAATACGACATATTGCGACGTTGATAATGAATAATTGATCGTTGTCACCGGGTTGAAGGGATTTGGGTAGTTCTGATATAAAAGAATTTGTTCTGGTACTATATTTTTATCATTTTCGATCGCTGCATTAATTGAAACGCCATACGCTTTTATACATAGATCATATTCGTAATCGGTGTCACCTCCTATTGCGAGCCAAGAGTTATTATTTCCCGTACTGCTAATCCAGCATTTGCTTGTTTCAATAACTGGGTCGGCATAATCGCTTATAAAAGTTTCAGCCGGAATGGAGTATTGATTCTCGGGGGTATTGTACTTTACTTTGATGTAAATATCATTTCCACCGCTTACCTCTATCGGATCTGGTAAATCAAAGGTGTAGTAGCCGGCGTAATCACAAACCTGATCACCCGTAGAACCGAGCAGATTCGAAAGCGAACTTCCATTAAAATCATCATAGACGTAAAAATTCACAGTCGAATTAGAGGAGTGCACCCAGGTTCCTAATTTGGTAATTTTCTGATCCGTAGAAATGACAAATTTTACCAGGCCATAATCCTCGTAATCGGGTTTTTTTAAGGTGTTATCCACCCAACCAAACGATGTAACACACCCCAACTTATCGTAATAATAAACGGTGGCGTTCGGATTGTAATCAACATAATTTGGCCAAAAAGCCGGATTGGCATTTACTTTTAAATTATTATAAGAAATGTAGAAAAAACCATTTTCCCCGAAGCCGGTTCCCCAGCTATTCCGGATAATCCAGGCTCCTTTTCCGCCGGCAGTGACCTTATTATCATCCCATCCCACAAGTAGAACGGCGTGATTGGTGCTACTGTCCGCATCACAGTAATAGGTATAATTCTCAGAATTATAATAACTACCATCCCAGAACATATCGGTATAAACTGCGCCATAATTATAAATAATCTGTTTAAGGATATTTATATCATTTGGCAAAAAACGAGCATCGGAAATATATGCTTGAGGAGTTAAATCCGAAATGTAGGTACTATCTTTTACACTATAAGGATCATCAACTTCGGAAATTGGGCCAGCGCCACGACTAAAATAGGCGGTTGCCATTCTCGCATTACCGCCTTCACAGTAACCTAAAAGAAAGCCATGCCCATTTCTAAGGTTTTGTTCAGAAAGGTTATATTCTCCCAATCCCAGAATTTTCCACCTGGATTCTATCGAGCCGTAAGTCGCAAATGTCCAGCAACAACCGCAATCTTTCTGGTCTTTTACCGGTGTTAGTTTACCTTCCTCGCGCAAGTCATACTTTTCCGGTAATGAAACCTGTTTCTGAAGACGAACAGGAACTTCAGTCTCAAATTTCAATGGATGCGGAATATAGCCCAGCGGATACCCTTCGGAGGCAAATCTTTTTACTTCACCCTTTTTTACCATTTCTATATAATTGATAAACTCCGAGTCAAGTGGTGCCACTTGAGGTTTGTTCACCTGTGCAAAAGTTGCTGATAATAATATAAATAATACCAGAGGAACGGCGACCTTTTTCATTCAAACTCCTATCGGCTAACGTTTGACCACAATATTCAACTCAAATTTTTTAACCGGAGGCACATCCTTCTCGAAGGGTCGGCGATATATTAACTGTAAAAATGTTTCGCCTTCTTTTATCGCGATAAAACGCATTGTGGTCTTGCCGCCTGAACCTACAACGCCAGACGGTACTTTATCAGCCTGGTATTCAATCCCTGTGTTTTTTAATATACTTGTATCAATAGAAGCCACTTCCCAGCGATAGCCGGTAGTTGGATTCGCTTTGAGGACAATTTCCAGGCTATCACCCTTCTTCATTTCTAATTTAGTACCGGTATCACTCTCACTTATTTTTATTGTCGTCGGCTTACATTGAAAGACAAAAGCGATTAACGATAATGTTATGATATATTTTAAAGTAGTTTTAAACATTTACTACTCTTCTAAATATTTTATGGAGTTCAAACTCATTGTAAGGTTCAAAAATTTACCTCATTTGACAAGTGTTATTCTTTAATCCCTTCCCTTCTCCCATTCCTTTTCTCTTAACCTTAACCTGAACCTTAATCTTACCTAACCTCCCGCCACCGTCCGTCAGTTTTCGGAATGATCGGTGAGTTCGCTCTAATATAATCAATCATCGCTTGTCGTAGAAGAATGCCGGTGTAATTGATTCGATCCGGCGAGATGGTCGTCAATAGGTCGTAACCGGAATTACCTTCCGCTAAATAATCCGTAACTGCCAGAGTATATTCGCGCTCATCCTCGATCGGTTTTCCACCAATGTTGAATTTTACAACCCGCGAACCATCGGGCTTACTGCGATCAATTACGATTTCAGCTCCGCCAACGAGCATGCCCCGACTGCTACCTGAAACTAGATCTTCAACTAATTCTTTCAGAAATTTGCCGGTTACCTTCATTATGACGATACGATTGTCAAACGGCATAACTTTGAAAACGTGCCGGGGAGTAATCTGTCCAGCCGGCAGGTCGGCTCTGACCCCGCCAAAATTGGAAAATGCAAGGTCGGCTTGCGAGCTGGCGAGCATGGCGTCAGCCATCAGGTTACCCATCGGCGATTCGCCGCTACTCGAGCGATAGATTTGCCCGGTCGCTAAACCGATTACCTCATCGAATCCGGCTTCGGCTTTTTGCACCCAGTAATCAATCAATCGCATCAGACTGGTATCCGGCAAAAAGTCATCTTCAAACAAGGTGAATATTGCACCGTCGTCGGATTCATAATCGTAACCCGCCAGAGTTCCGGTCTGGCGCTGAATATAAAAGTTCACATGTCCCAAATTACTGCCATTGGCATAATTTTGAAAAATTAAAGTATGATTGAGTGGGTCTTCCCACGGCTCATAAAATCCCCGATGTAAATGACCTGAAAACATAATATCAATTCCCGGAACGCGATGCGCAATAGCCTGCGCGCTGGTGTTATAACTTTCTCCCAGTTCCCCGTCTTTTAGATCGGCAATCATTTGCTTATAACCTTCTTCCGGATTATAGGCTAACCAGGCGTGCGTTAGAACGATAACCGTATTAGCGCCTTGCGCTTTTACTTCCGGCAAATAGCGCTCGATTCCTTTGATCTCAGGGCGGAAATCCAGATCTGTTATGTGTTCCGGAAAACTCATACTGGGCGTTGCCGAAAGCGCCGCTCCAATGATGCCGATTTTTATTCCCTGAATTTCCTTGATGATATAAGGCTTAACAAATTCAGCAAGCTTGCCAGTTGATTTGCGATAGAGATTAGACGCCAGAAATGGAAAATTGGCTTTCTCCGATAATTTTTTCAGATTTTGCCAGCCATTATCGAAATCGTGGTTGCCGAGGGTCAGCGCATCATAACCGACGGTATTCATGTATTCGATAACCGCTTCGCCCTCTGAAAACGTTCCCAGTGGCGTTCCTTGATAAAAATCACCGGCGTCAATCACTAAAAAGCCCCAGCCGTTTTGGGCGGCTTCCTGACGCTTTTGTAAAATATAACGTCCAGCGACTGCTCCGCCACCCAGCATCGGCGGAAAATCAGGATTAATAAAACTGGCTTCGCTCCGATCGATTCCGCCGTGCATATCATTAGTAAAAATTGTTACGATTTTCAAGTAATCTTTAGAGGGAAATTTTTCAACCGCCAAAAGCGTCGTTGATGCTATAATGACCGCGAAAACGAGAAATAATTTTTTGTATTTCATAGACTAAAAATTATACCTGAAGGTTGCCATTCCCACCAGATAACTTTCGCGAACGGTATCAAATTCTACTCGCTTTTCAATCGCAATTGGAAAAAGGTCGTGATATTCGTAATCGCCGGTCGTAAAAGCTCCGGAAATTTCCAGATCGAAGTTGCCAAATTGATAACCGGTACCGGCCGTGAACCAATTGCGATTCATTTCAGCATTGATCGGACTGGGATCGTGATAAAATCCCAACCGCAAAGGCACACCGGAGAAGAAAATATGCTCGATACCAAAATGGATTTTCGTAACATTGCGGTAGGGAATCGGTGTTTTCGAAAAATTGTTCGGAATATCATTCGGATTGGCGTCGCTCCTGAACTGATATTTGGCCGAGGCGTCTTCCCAATTCTGATAGACGATTTCGAAAAACAGTTGCGTCGGAATTATATTTACCGGTTTCAAACATAACCCGAACCGCAATTCACCCGGCTGACGATAGGTGACTTTTTCGATGGTAAAAACTGAATCAATCGCCAGCACCGGCAAAGTCTGCGTGGTGTCGTTGACCAAATAAAGCAAACCGCCTTTCTGGACGTTATTGTATGGCAATCGGTAAGAAGTTGCAAGACTTAGATGCTTAGTAATGTCCAGCGTCATTCCGAAGTTGCCGGTAATTGCCGACTCGAATTTTGGTTCGACGACGTATGAAATGGTATGTTTGGATGCCTGATAATCGCTGGTCTTAATGACTTGAATCTCGTATTTTTGCTCGGCAAAATCCGGAGAAATGAAATTTACCGCCGCACCCAACCAGAGCGATTTCCAGGGATTGACTGCCATTCCGAGAGAGGTATTAAAAACCGAATAGCGGTTCGACAGGCGGTTATAACCAACCAGCGGATCGCGATTGTATTCGCCGTATAACGAGCCTCTGACTTCCTCTTCATACTGAAAATCACTCAGGTTGGCATGATTCAATAAAGCTGCAAACCGGATGCGCGCTAGAGGTTTGACGTTGATTCCAATCTGAAAATCCGGAAACCAGTTCTGGTTCAACACATAAGTATTGTCAGCCAGAAAATCACCGAAACTGTCCTGCACCGGAAAACTGCGTTTTTCTTTAATGGAAAAGGCGTTTACTCCGGCGATTAGAGACAGTTTTGGTTTGCTAAGACCCAGCAAAGCCGAATTGGTGAGTAGCGCCGAAGCACTTCCCGCGTCACCCCAGATTGACAAGCCGACCGCCAGCGACCGCGCATCAACTACCGACGGCAAATCACCGATCAGTGGGCTGAAGAAGCTCTGACTGAAACCGGTTGCGCTAATTATTAATACCAATGTCAAAGTGAATATTTGCTTTTTCATTTAAAACCTATAATCGAGTTGGATTCTGAAATCCGAATAAAATTTATCATAATAAACTTCGCTAACGACCGGATTAGAACTGCCCGCGCCAATATCAATCATTCCACCAACTACATTATCTAACTGGTTATGCAGATCGAAACTGTATTTAAGGCGAATGGAAAGATCGCGCGACAATCGTGAAAAAACCGTAATCCAGCCGTGAAGCGCCCGCGTATCCGTATTGAACACCCGGAAATCCGTATCTTCAAAATTCCAGAGGAAGCCGCTATAAGTCATCACCGAACCAATCAGTTTGATACGTTCATTGACATTGTGGGTAACGATCATACCAAGGGCATCGCTGGGCGAACCGGCATTACCAACATAAGAAGTTTCACCAGTCTCGGCATTGATAACCAGCCGGGAGCGCGGGGTAAATTCGGTAAACGAAATGGAATACAAGAGTTTTACTTGATTATAGCGCGACATCCGCATCGTGGCTTCGAGCCGAGTTTCATTAGATTGATAGAAAACCGGTGTGAGAGTGTTGGTCTTGTCGCGATGTTGCCATTTCTGGCGAATCTTGAACCGATACTTGAAAACCGGACGATATTCCAGATTAAGCACGGTGCGGTAATACTGAGCGTTATCAGCCACGCGAGTCCAAATATCCTGCTCGGCGGTGGCAATCAAACTGCGATGCAATTGATAACGGGTTGATAAATACAATCCGCGTTCCGCCTGAGGTTGCGCCGTCGCCGAATAGAGGTAAGCCAGGCTGGGATCTTTGAGATAATACACATCTTCGTAAATCGTACCCTTGAAGCGCTGATAATTGCTATAACTGCGCTGGTAAGGATTATCGAAATTCAGGTTGTAATCCCGATAAAGCATAAGGAAATTAAAATTATCAAATTGTAAATAACCGGACAGCACCAGCGCCCTCGGATCGCCGGAACAATCACCTAATTTCAGGTTTTTATCCAGTTCGGCGTATTCACCCTGGAGAGTCAAATTACTAATGACCGTCGAAAATTCCAGTCCGTAAACCCGCCGTATGGCTCTGGCATCCGACCAGAGTGATGATTTAGCCGATGACTCGTAAGAGGCATTAATTTCAGCATCGGCGGAATTCCCAATCTGAGTCAAATATTTGCTATAGCCGGAAGGGTCAAGCAGGGATTCGGTAACTTGCAAATCTAATTCCCGGTCGTACAAACTCTGGTAAATCGTAAAACCTAAATACGTTCCAGGAACGAAGGAATATTTAGCGTTGCCGCCGATCACCATTTCTTGGACGGCATTAATCATATTATTCGGAATATTGTTATATAAGCCATTTGGCATTCGCGGATACATCGTAATCAGAGTCGAAAAGGAACTATCATCGTTGACGACTGCATCTCGATTATTGATGGAAAAAAATCCGGTGCCAATTAGATTACCGATTTGGGCTTCCGCCCCTATGCCACGTAAACCGTACTGAGTAATGCGTGAAGAGTTGCCACTTAAACCGTTCAGCCGATTGCGAAAGCCGTAGCCGGTTTTGCGCGGCATAAAAAAGTCGGTAGCTTCAAAAGTCACCCCTTGCCCGAAACCAGCCACATAATCACCGATTACGACTTTATTCAATTTTACCACACCGACTTCGAGGTTATTCATTTCGAAAAAAGCTTTGAACTGCGGGATTTTGGTGTCCTGATAATAAATCGTTTTCTCACCCATATTGCGCAGGTAAGAACCCTCCAGGCGATATTTTGTGCCCCAGTGCAGACGCAATTTGTAATAAGTATCCAGCGGCTGATCCAGCCGTACGAAAGCAGCATACGAATCGGCGTCGTCGCTGGGCGTCTGACTGAGGGTAATATTCTTAACGATACTCGAAAAACTGCCACCAAATCGGTGAATGTTATCGTCATCGGTATAGCGAATAAAATCTTCGAGGTTAGAAAAACTATAGTAGGTCAATCCCTCGGTACTTCGTAAATCGGTACGGTTTTTAATTTCGCCCTGTTTCTGGCGTTTAACAATCGCCACAGCGTCACTTGGTGCAAGTCCCGCCAGATTCCGCAATTCGAAATAGCTAAGTTTATTAATATTAACCGGATTGGAGAGCATATCAATCCAATTATTGACGGTATTCTCACTGGCGCCATCGTCGGAAATCCATTGCTCGACTTTGTAATAATTATCTTCGATGCGTTTTTCCGATTCTGCCAGAAAAACCGGCGAGATTTGGGTCAGTTCTTTCAGCTTCAAAAACGTTTCATAATCAATACTTTTGATATTCTTTAAGTCGAATATACTATTAAATGGGCCAATATATTCCCGCCAGTATAGAATATCTTCCAGCTGTTGTTGAGTCAACGGCAACTGCGCCAGTTCGACTTCGTCGGCCGTATTGAGGTCAATTTTCGACTCGAGTTCGACGGCGCCGACGATACTGTTTACGGCCATTAAGAACAGGATCAATAGATGGCAATATTTAAGACGCTTCATAAATTTATTTTTCATTTTTCCTGAAGGAATAGCCCAGACTGAATTGATGCGTTTCGGGTAATAACGGATGACTGATGTAAGCGTAATCCGCAAGAATGCCCCACTTCTCGATTCCGAAGCCAAAGCCGATGCGATTCGGTTCGGTATTGACGCCGGTTCGCAAGACTAACCACGGCACAATACGATATTCCAATCCGGCGCGATATTGGGTCTTTTCCGTCCCGATTTTCTGATAAATCACGAAATTGGTCGTCAATCCGTAATACGGTTCATAGCCCAAACCAATTGCCACACTCCGAGGAAGACGCTGAGCGCTCAAGGCACTGCCCATCTCCGGCGAATTGATATTTTTGACGTACAACCCAACCCAACTTCTTTCATGCAAACTGCCCTGAATACCGAGATCGAGCCCGAAACCAAACCCGCTACCTAAATTCATTCCGTCACTTCCATCACCGGAGACGCCCGCCGAATGTCCATAATCAAGTTGATAGAGATTGAAAGTATAGCCGAGCGACAGCGTCGAAAATAGGTCTTTTTGCAGGTAAAAACCGTGCGACAGGCTGAAAGCCGTTTCACTCGTCAGAGAATTACCGGAATAGGATGTCGAACTGCCTTGATAGCCAATTGCCATCGTGCCGATTTTGCCGATTGGCAGAGCGATGATCGCCACAGCGTTATTATAATACGAAAGTCCGTAAGGTTTGTATAAACCGCCGACTAATTCAATCGCCTTCAAACGACTCAAACCGGCCGGATTACTGATCTGCGCCCAGGCTGAACCAATATTAGCCAGATTGGATGAACCGGTAGCACTGATTGGGGCGGCGATTTCATTCACCTGCGTGAAAACCTGAGCCTGAAGTACGATCGGAATTACAACAAGTAAAATACTAATTAAAAAATGCTTAATAGTTTTCATTAGAATTTCACTCCTACCACTACCGGTGCAATGGAAACACTGGATTTTCCCGTCGAACGATTGGTCGTTTGGAGATGCAAAATATAATTGCCGGGCGGCACCAGTTGATTCAATTCATTACGCCCATTCCAGGTATCGTCCCTTTTCCAGGAAACGGCAAAATAGCTGTCCACCAGCGTCGTGATAAACCGACCTGACAGGTCATAAACTCGCACAATGGTGCGGCAATTCGCCGGATATTCATAGGTAAACTTGATGACCTCGCCTAATTTCGGCACAAAGGGATAAGGCGCGGCGCTGATTTTGGTGCGTCCTTCACCGGCTTCACCTACAATATAAGGTTCGACATCCGAGGCGTAACCCAGCAGGATTTGGGGCGCATTGCTATAAATGCCGACAACCCCGCGCACCGTTACCTTATTATTGAGCGTCAATAAAGAATCGGTGTATTCGTTGACAATCTCGCCCAGTGCATTGTAAAGCGCTCCAGTCGTGTTCCAGATACGCACAGTCGTTCGGGCTGTTTCGTCTTCAATGACGACATTACACCCCTGATTAGTGGCAGTCGGGTTACTGCGTTCCGCTACAGTTCCGTGAATTTCGACATAACTTCCTTCCCATTCAGTCAAATTATTTACCAATTCCGAAATATAAACTTTGGCAGTGCTCTTTATCGGAACATTCGAAGCCAGAACGGTATAACTACCAGTCCAGTTGGTTAATTCTTTGACTCCGTTATATTCAGTCAGTTCACCGGTCACTTCGATGGAATCGCCCTGCATCAAATTGGTTATTGCAGAGGCGTAAAGGTTCAAACCCTTCCCGGAGACATCTTGAAAATAGGCTGAAGTGCGACTCGTAATCAGAATATTCGACCCGATTGTCACTACACCTCGCAGTGTCACGGTTTGACCGTTATATTCGTCCCAATTATCGCGGATAGTTTTAATAGTCAGCGTTTCCGGCGGCGATTGAATCTTAATCATATTCCGATTGGAGGTGGTGATTAGACCGGATTCATCTTCGGCTTCAATCTGATAATAAAGGGTATTGGCGACTGAAAATGGGCCGATCGTGACGGAATAAGTATTTCCGGAAATCAACGACATCGGCACGGTATTAGTTTCCGATTGAAAAGTATAAATCAATCTGACTGCCTCGATTAATCCATCGTCGGTGGCATTTACCGAAAAAGTTATAGACTGACCGACAAGCGGATTAGCTGGCGAATAGGTAATATTAGATAATTTCGGTTTGGTATTGCCAACGGCAACTACCTGCCAGGTAGCGGCGAGGTTTTCACCGGTCTCATTATGGCCGGTAATTCCATTGCCGCCAGAAGTTGGCTCGAACCCTTCATCACTGACTCGCTGAAGTTTCTGACCATCCTGATGAGTTGGCATATAAGTTTGCTCGGCGATCGGAGTATCATTCAAATAGCCGGAAACGCCGCTTTTATCAACGGCGCAACTTCGATTTCCCCAGATGACATAATCAACATCCTTGACTGTCGGCAAAGAACCATCCCAATAAAATAGAACCAGCGTCTCGGCCGCATTATCTAAATAAGCGGAAGCGCCGCCTTTCGTATCCTGCCCATTGAGTGCATTGAGCAGATCATCTTTAACCGCCAGATCGGGCGCAGAGCGGTAATAGTCTTGATAATCCGCAGTTGTCGTAGCCGCAATAATAAGTTCCGATTGTGCCCCAATACTATAACCCTGCGGAAAACGAACAATGAAATCCGAACTGTTTGTACTCCAGAAATTGCTATCAGTCGGCAAGTTGTAGTAATATTTTTGGTTCGATGGGTCCGTACCGTCGGTCAAATAATAATTACTCAGGTCAATTGCATTATCCGTTGGATTGTAGAGTTTGATGTATTCGGCCTTACTCGGCTGAAGAACAATCTCGGAAATGATGACGTGATCCTGTGCCGTCAGAAGCAAAACCGGCAATAAAATTAGCCCGGTCAGAATAATTCTTCTTTTCATAGGTTACTTCAAGTATAACATTTTTCGCGTCTTTATGCGGTTTCCGGCTTGCAGTTGAACAAAATACACGCCGGATGGAAATTTAGCGGCATTCCAGACTTTGGAATAATTTCCAGCGGTAGCATAACCGCTGGCAATTAGGTCAACTTTCTGGCCGAGAACATTAAACGCGGCGACTTCGAAAGCTCCGTTTTTATCCAATTGCCAGCTGATCGTGGTTGATGGATTAAAGGGATTGGGATAAGCCGGGTCGAGTTTAAAAGTCAGAGCACTGGTCTTGTTCTCTTTAATCGCTGTCAATGGAACAATATCTTCGGCGTAGCCGATCAGGGTTTGAAAAGTACTCTGAAATTGATTACCAACTCCCTTGAATTTATAAGAATTGCCCAGTGCGATAGATGCAACATCAATGCCGGTAGCGTAGGGAATCCGGGCTATGGTCGTATCCGTCCCAACCGAAACACTAATATTGGTCGCCGCACCGGAAGTTACCTTCTTAGTTACCATTCCGGAAAACTCGATCAAGGTGCCTTCCCAGTTACTGCTGTTAGCGCCGGCAACCGTTACGACCTGCGCCGCCGGCAACTCCTTTCCACTCGAAATTTTCTTATAAATGAAATCAGTAATTTCAACGGTTGTGAAATATTCATTGACATAACCGACTACCATCAATTCATCGCCGCGGGTAATATCGGAATATAATTTACCACCCTCATAAAGATTCAACCCGCGACCAGACGCATCCTGGATATAGGCGGAAGTATAATTACTTGCCAGAACACCGGCGCCGATCGTGATAATTCCTCGAATCGTGACCATCTGGCCTTTGAAAGCCCCAACGTTCGTGTGAATATCAGCGATTGCCTCGGGCATACTATTGGCAATTATCAGCGATTGAGTCGCTGACTGCCCGGAATTGGCTGGAGACTGGTCGTCCTTGCAATAAATATAAAACTCGATAATGCTATTGCCAGCCTGTGCTGGTATATTGCCCATCCAGGTATCACCGGTTTCATTCCACATTTCTGAGGTATTAATCAAACTACCGGTTGCTCCGTAATAAATCGTTGCCGAAGCGATACTCCCGACCACCGGCATAATCGTCGCACTGACCGTAATCTCATCCGCCGAAGTGATAAATTCGGGTGAAACGCTGACATCGCTGACAAGCGGTGCACTGGGATTGGTACTGTGCGAACCGAGATTGTCAACATTATCATTTTCATATTCATCCCACTCGCTTAAATCAAAGGTAGAATTTCCGAAAAAAACAGTATTTTTACGTCGCAATGTTTTATCCTGAATAATATTTTCAGCGCTATTAGGGTCACCGACTACATCAACTAATAAACCATTACGAAATAGCCCAATGGCGTCGTTACCATTAAAGCTCATTACAGTAAAGTCTTCTGTCATTTGAATATTGGGATTTGGATATAATGTTGCTTCGTACTCTGCAATTACCAGCACACTACCAGCAAGTAAAACATTACTACTTCCCCAATTGCTAAAAGTCGTTCCAAATGATCCCCCACCATTAGTTGCCTTACGCAAATCATAGCCAGCTGATATAAGATCAATAGCCGTATCAGAACAATTATACAACTCAAGGTATTTATTTTTCGATGAACCTTCAACATATTCGCTAATGATAATGGGACTGGGATCAACGTAGATTATTACGCTATCTTTTCCTATAGCACTTTCATTATCAGTAACAACCAACTCAAACATTAGAGTCTCTACATTGGACGGGGAGGTAAAGGTAACAATGGCTTGATCAGTAGCCGACAGTGTAACTGGTGTTCCAGAAATCTGCGCCCAGGTATAACTGACAATTGAACCGTCGGGATCATTACTGGCTGAACCATCCAGAGTCACTGTAACATTGAAACGTTCCACGCGATCTGAACCGGCTCTAGCTGTAGGAGAAACGTTGCCGCCGCCAATCCAGACATGGGAACCCAAATAAGAAAATGTATTCTGAGGATAAACAATCCACTCCGAATCATCGGCTGAAGTACCGGCAGAAGCTGCCCAATTGGTATTACCTTGAGATACAGTAGATTTACGAACGAGTGTATGTTCTGCTGTGGCATTGGCAGTTCCGGCAACTGTCCAGGCTGTTCCAGGATCAGTGGTGGGAACACCAATCACATCAATCAAAACTCCCTCTTTAAATAATCCTAAGGCATCATCACCATTAAAGGACGTAACATTATATCCATGTTTTGATGTATCCTGAGTATAATATAGGCCTAAATCACCAACTTGTTTAATAGCGTCATTAACAGGATTTTGAGCATCACCAAGGCAAAAAATCACAAACACATCGCCTGCATTTAATAAAGTATCGGGCAAATTTAAAACATAACGAGGGTCCGCTATTGGTCCCCCACCTGAAGGCGTGTAACATCCCCAGCCTGAACCATTATTCGCTTGTTTGATAGTATAATGACTTAGGTCAACTGCGGCCCCCGTAGAATTATAAATTTCGATGGCTTTATTATTACCAGATCCTTCGATATACTCGCTGAAAAATAAATCACCAGCCAAAATCAACGTCGGCATAATTAAAGCGATTAGTAAGATTTTTAATGTTTGATGCATAAAATATCCTCTCTAATTTTTTAAATACTTTTTAAATGTTGGTTAATCTGAGTTTTAAAATAATTTTGCTGGTTGGTTTTTTGATTTTTAGCCACTTTGGTTTGAATAAAAATCACTTAAAAAGTTACAATCTATCTTTACATCCTCAAAATTATTTTTAAATTAGGCTGGTTGGAAAGATAATTCGTTATAGAGATGAGGATAAATTTTTTTAGCAAACGGGGAGAGAGTAGCAAAAAGCCGACTTATCGTAAAAGCAGTCGGCATTCGTTGCTATTGATTCTTAGTTTATCCATTTGTTTATTAATCACAAACGTCCCGACATTAATCGCTAAAACAATCATAAAACCCGGCGAACGTTTGCGTCTCGAGAAGATTGATACTGAAAGAGGACTTCCCAGTAATAATATTACTTCAATTGTCCAGGATTCCATTGGATTTATGTGGTTCGCTACCCGAGAAAACGGACTTTGTCGCTACGATGGGAACGAGATAATCACTTTTAGATATGAAGATTCGGTAACTACTTCGCTCGCCTGTCAAAATATTAAACGACTTTTTATTGATTCAAAAGGCTCTCTCTGGATCATTGGCTCTTCCGGGCACTCACCAGTAAGAGGTTGTATAGATAAATATGATCCGATTACAAATAGTTTCTTACATATCTTATCCCCTACCGATTCGATTCCAAGCATTGTAGATCTGGCAGAAGATAAATTTGGTAATCTCTATTTCTCCATTACTGATATCAGGCAACAAGAAAATCAAGTTTTTATGATCTTCAGTCAAAATGGTTCATACCAAATAAAAAAAATCAGCCCTTTAGTATTTGACGATAATACCCAATTACCTACCAAGTATTTAATTCATCGCATAATTAACAAAAACGACAATAAATTGCTGATAGCCTTGAGTCAATATGGAATAGTCGAATATGATGTAATCACTGGTAGAATTAATCAAGATGATTTTAAAGTTCTGAATCATTATTTCAACCGCTATTCTTTTAAAATTTATGATATACTACTTGATAATCAACAAAACCTCTGGATTGCCGCTCGGGACTTCTTAGCCAAATATTCCGTTGCCGATGGGGCGTTGAAATATTATCTATTACCACTCAAACCGGACGGTAGTGAAATTAATCCCTACCGGGATCCGATCCAAGACTATAATTACTTTAACATCAATCACTTATACAATGGCACTGCCGGTCAAATTTGGGTAGTTGGTAGTCAATGCAATCAAAACGAGACTTTCTTTAAATACGATCCAGAAACTGAAATATTCTGGCATTATTCGACCGATCCTTATGAAGAGAACCAAATATCGGTTAATAATATTAACTGCTTTTACATTGATAGAAGCGGTTCAGCCTGGATCGCTACTCAATATAGCGGTGTGTTTAGATTTTCTTTACCACGCCCTTTTATGAATTTACGTTCAATATCGGATTATATTAATTTTAATGAAGATAACGTGAATGATGTTCTCGAAGACCACGAGAACAACCTCTGGTTTGGTCTAAAAGGAAAGGTTCTGCGTTATAATCCGAAAACCAAAAATGTCAAAATTTTCCCACTAAATCTCCCAGATCAAAAAAGTCCTTCTGCAATACCATTACATATTTACGAAGACCATCAAAATACTATCTGGGTAGGAACTACTTTTGGATTATTTAAGTTCGATTCAATTTCTGACGAATTTACTCATTTTACTCCGACTGCGATAAATCAGTCGAATAAGCCATTGTCCAATAAAGCCAATCACATTCCGGCTATTTACGAAGATCGCCAGGGTAATTTTTGGTTGGGAACTGCCGCCGGCTTATGCTACTACGATCGTCGAACCAATCAAACAAAATATTACTCAATTACCGATCGACCCGACGACATTCCTAACAGAAATATCGTCTTTGACATTTTGGAGGATCGCAGCGGTAATTTATGGTTAGCGACCCGCAACGGACTCATTTTATTCGATAGAAATAGAAATACATATCAATTAATTTCAGACAGTACCTTGAATTATGTAACTAAAAATCGCGGAGGCTTTTTCCGTTTATACGAATCTCAGGATGGGCAGATTTGGTTGACCTCACCCTTACCGGAGCTAATATCATTTGATCCTCAGACTAAAACATTTACTTCCCGTACTGACGAATCCGGGTATATTTGGAAATATCCGGTCACCGGCTTAATCGAAGATCATAATGGCATTTTCTGGTTAAGAACCATTCAGGGAATTATAAAGTATAATCCGAATTCGAACACTTATACTCTATTCGATCGTAATGACAACGTCAGCTACTACTATAAAGAAAAATCCAATTCCGACGTCAATGAACCCAGCTTTCTTAAAATTAATACCCTACGAAATTACTGCCAACTACGTTCCGGCTGGATTATGATCGGCGGCAAATGCGGCTATACTTATTTTCATCCGGATAGTATCAATAGTAAAATAAATATCCCTAATATCATTATCTCCAAAATCAAAAGCGATAACAGTAATAAAATAATTTCTTTTAGTTCACCGGTCTATACCGCCTTAGTTTTCCCCTGGTATGAAAACTATTTCACCATCAGTTTTAGTTTACTGGACTACTACCTCCCTGATGAAAATAAATACCGTTATATCCTGGAAGGTTACGATAAAGATTGGAAAAATGGCGTTAAAACCAATAGCGTGAGCTATTCTAAAGTTCCACCCGGTCAATATATTTTCCGCGTTAAAGGTGAAAATTCGGACGGCGTTTTAAGCGGTAACGAAGCCACCATTAGTATCAAAATTGTTCCGCCTTTTTGGAAAACGTTATGGTTTAAAGGATTATTATGGGTTCTCGGTTTAGGAGTCGTTGTTCTGATAAATTATATGCGTCTCGCAGTTATCCGCCACCAAAAGCAAGAACTAGAAAAACAGGTCGCTGAACGCACACAAGCCCTGATGGAAAAATCTCAAGCCCTCGAGATGGCTCATAACCAACTCGAAGAAAAAGTCCGCGAACGAACTCAGGAACTCGCCAAAGCTAATGTGGAATTAAACCGCGAAATCAATATCCGTATGCAAGCGGAAGAATCGCTAAAACGTAGCGAAGAAGTCGCTCGAGTTCTAATCAATGCCCCGGTTGATCTGGCTATGTTAATTAATCCTGACGGCACTATCCTAGCCGCCAATAGTTCAGTTCTGAAACATTTTCAAGCTTCGGAGACTGGTGTAATCAATCATAATTTGAGTGAATTTTCGCCCCCCAAATACTTCAAATCTCGAAAAAAGTTTTTAGATAAATGTATCAACACAAGGTCAGTTCAGGAATTTGAAGACGAGAACCGAGGACGAATTTTTCACTATCATCTTTATCCCATTATCGGAATGGATCAAAAAGTCAACAACATAGCTATCTACATCCGTGATATTACTAACCAGAGGGAAATGGAAAATTTCCTGCGCAACGCCCGGGCCGAACTTGAAAAACAAGTTGATCAACGAACGGCCGAATTAAGAAAAACCAACCGACAACTCCTCAAAGAAATCAATACCCGCCAGAAAATTGAAAATAAACTCCGCGCCAGCGAAGAAAAATACCGCGACTTATTCCAAAATGCCAACGATCTTATCTGGACTATGGATAAAACTGGTAAATTTCTATCCATTAACAACCACTTTAAAAACTTATCCGGCTATTCTAAAAAAGAGTTGTTAGCCATTAATGCCTTGACTTTAATCAGTCCCGAACATCAATTTCGCATAATTCGTTGCTATTTGAAAGTTCTTACCGACGGTCCGACCGGTACAGAATTGAATATTATCACCAAGTCCGGTGAAATTCGCCCCATTTGGTTAAAAATGCGTCCTATAACGAAAAATAACCAAATTATCGGAATTCATGGAATCGGTCGCGATATCACCGAAATCCGACGCGCCCAGCAAGAACTCCGTGAATCGGAAGAACAAAAACGCGAGAGTATGCACCAATTTATCTTGAAACTGGCCCATGAAGTCAAAAATCCACTGGCAAGCATTAAAAGCTCCGCTCAATTAGTTGCCAGTATGAATAACGATTATAATCCCCAGGTTGAAAAGCATATGGATATTATCAATCGCAACGTTGACACCTGTAATAAAGTCATCCGTGATTTGTTTTCCTATACGCATGCCGCTAATTATCAATTTGAAGAAGTTAATACCATTGAGTTTATTAAGTCACTCAACGATTATATAGAAGAAAAATTGAATGAATATCCCCACATAAAATTTTCAGTTAAATATGACCAGAATCTACCGGCTATCTATATTGATGAATTCCAGTTAGCGCAGGCTTTTCATAACATTATCAATAATGCTTTTGAATCGATGACTAAAAAAGGACGGTTTACTCTCAGTATTAAAGCCTTAAAAACCGAAAAACAGGTTCAATTTCTGTTCACCGATACTGGTTCTGGAATACCGGCGGAGGACTTACCCCTCATTTTCCAGTCATTTTACAGTTCCAAGTCCAAGGGCTTCGGATTGGGTCTGGCACTTACCAAGGAAATCATCGAATTACATCACGGCAAAATTTCTGTAAACAGTGTTCTCCACCATGGCACAACTTTCAAAGTAACGATTCCAGCTGTACAGTAAAATGTTTCAACATAATTAAAGGAAGTTATTATGAGTTCAATTCTAATTATCGAAGATTCTCAAGATACCCGCGAAAACATCGCCGAACTTTTAATTATCAATGGCTATAAAGTTCACACCGCTGAAAACGGTCAAACCGCTCTGCGGCTTATTAAAACCCAAACGCCGGATTGCGTAATCCTGGACATTCGCCTGCCGGATATGACCGGGCATGAGATTCTGAAGCAAATCCAGAACGAGATCGAAAGCGGTCTGGTAGTCATTATTATTACCGCTTACGGCGAAGTCTCGATGGCGGTCAACGCCATGAAAATGGGAGCTTACGATTATCTCGAAAAACCTTTCGAGAATGCAGTTTTATTAATGGTGGTTAAACGTGGCTTGGAAAATCAACAGGTTAAGAGAGAACTAACCCGCTTACGCCAGATTTTAGGTGCCGATCAGGATAGCGAGCAGATTTTTGGCCACAGCCCGGCAATTAAAAAAGTCATTAGTCAAATCAATTCCGTTGCCCAGACCGATTTGACCGTCCTGATTCAAGGAGAAACCGGAACCGGTAAGGAAGTCGCCGCCCACCTTCTGCATAATAAAAGTAAGCGCGCCAAACAACCATTTATCGCTATTGACTGTGGCGCTATACCTGAAAATTTGATCGAGAGTGAATTTTTCGGCTTCGAGAAAGGGGCATTTACCGGCGCCTCTCAGAGTCGCCCGGGCAAATTTCAACTGGCTCATCACGGTACCCTCTATCTCGATGAAATTGGTAATCTGCCACTTTCCCAACAACGACCATTTCTTCGCGCTATCGAAAATAAAGCCTTTCGTCCGATTGGTGCGGTCAATGAAAGTAAAGTTGATATTCGCCTAATCATCGCCAGTAACGCCAATCTAATCCAGTTAGTTAGCGAGAATAAATTCCGTAAAGATTTATACTATCGGATTTCGGAATATACTATCACGATGCCACCTCTCCGTGAAAGAGTCGAAGACATTCCCCATCTGACGGCTTTATTTTTATCAGAAGCTAACTTTGAATTCGACCGTAAAATTACTGATATTTCCGAAGATGCGATGGCTAAATTACTCTCATATAATTGGCCTGGCAATGTTCGGCAACTGCGTAATGTCATTCGTAAAGCCGCTCTTCTCGCTACTGATACGATCAGACCTTCTCATATTTCGTTATCCCTTGAATTTGAGCCGGAAAACCAGGAGCAACGCTTTTTCACCGTTTACAGTAACGATATCAATAAGTATCCAAATTATCGAATAGCCTACGCCGAATTTACCAGGGAATTCGAAAAAGAATTAATCAAAAAAGCATACGAAAATGCCCACGGCAATATCACCAAAGCCGCTCGTATTTACGGCATTGACCGTCGCAATTTTTACCATAAACTCGACAAATATGGCAAAGATTTCCCCGAAAAACAGTGAGCAAATCTACTGATAGTTCGCCCTAACCGGGCAGGTTAAGGTTAAGGCTGAGAGAAGAGAAAATGTAGGTCGAGTTGGTAACTCGACCAGTGGTTTTCCAATGAACTCATCCTTCGATAAACTCAGGATGACAGGAAAACTTACAATGTCACTCTGAGTCCATCGAAGAGTGACGCCTCGAGTAAAGCTAAGATTAATAAAATAGAAAAAAAGAAAAACAATTAGCCCCGAATACTCCGCAAGCTCCGGAGGAGTCTCTGGTGAGAGAATCCCGCACAGGCGGAACATTCGTGGATTACTTTTATTTTCAGCCTTTATTGACTTCCCAGACATCGCTGCCGAAATAATCCCATGGCAGACGCCATTCGTCGCACTCAGACGGTTCGGGAGAAAATTGCTTATTCATAAAATAAATCAGATGCGCTGTTTTAAGGCCCAGATTCTTACAGCCGTGAGCCACGCCCGGCGGAATGACAATCAACTGGGAATTGTTGTCGCCAATGACTAAACGCATTCTTTGGCCATTAGTCGCCGAATCCTCTCGCAAATCAATTAGAATGAGTAGAATCTTGTCGTCCGGCGGAACAAACCAGATGTCAGTCTGTTGACGGTGAACGTGGAAAGCCTTTACGCTTTGCGGCTCCATTTCGCTGAAATTGATCTGAGCAATTTTAAAATCCTCGACCCCGACAAAATCGCCGTTCGTTATACGCGCCAGTTCGGTAAACGAACCGCCATCGTCATTATGGCGCCGCAGATTAATCACCTTCACCCCCTCAATGGTTGGTTTTGCGGCGTAATCCTGTAAGCGCACACTTGGTTCGATTTCTTTTTTTAATTGGACTTTCAATTTAGGCAACCTCTTTTTCTTCGAAAATTAGATAACGAGTAGAAATTATCACATTGTCAAATAAAAAACCAGATAATCCGGTTCTAACGCACAGGATTGCTTGACATTAGCCGAATCGGCTGGTAAATTTTCGACGGTTTTTAAAAATATATGGCGATCACCGTTTTCATAATAGTTCTATTTGTCAGTCTACTCGTGCTCAATTTGCTGATTCTTAGATATTTGAAAGGTTCGACGCCTCAACCTTCCCTTTCAGATGCGCACCTTCCCAAACTGGTCGCATCTTTCGATCGCTATACTTTAAAATTTTTAGCCTTCATTACGCTGATAATTATTATTTTTATGTTAGTTGCCATAACACTCCAATATAGTTTCACTAGGTCGGTTATTCATCCAGTTCCGATAATTTTATTCATTTTCATAGCGGGTGTCGGCTCTCTATATTTTTTCAAAAGTGAAGCCAATCTCTCCCAATCTGATCGAAAATTATCTACCGAAAATACCAGCAGTAAGGAGCAAAAGTGAAAGCCGAAAACGCTGGACATTGGCAAACCTTACATTTCATTTTCCCGGATAATAGCGAAATAGCTTTTAAAGCCCGACTTTCGGATGCAGTGATTCAAGAACTGGCGCTGGAAATCGGTCAGCCGGTTTTCAAATTAAAATGTTCCCTCGATGAACTTTATCAGCCGAATAACCAAATTTTTGCCAGCGGCTTCCCTTATAATGACCTGTGGTTTCGTTATGCTCAAATATTAGTTATCGAAAAACAAATTAGATTCCAGCCCCACATCGGCATTGAGATGATTCGAGTAATTTTCAGTGAGTATCTCAGAATTGCTGAATGTATCTTTAGTTTGGCGACCTTTTGCCTGAATGCAGGACTGAACGATGTTTTTTCTGGTCTTATGCAACTTTACGAATCCATTCAGCAATATTTTGCAAAAATATTGAATGGATTTAGTCCAATGGATTTTATGATTGGAAATAAGAGCCCGCAAGACCTGCCGGTCGGATTTACCGAAATGACTTTAAATCTCTCTACCCTGCTCCAGATTGAGCTGCGGAAATTGTTTCCTCGTTTGTTAAATAACTGCCTGATTCTTTGGCGGTTTAGAAAAATTGGCGACCATTTTGCTAACAGTTCAGCCATTTTTAACGATAGTGCCAAACAACTCACTGGCGATTCTATATACGATTGCCGCTATAATTTTCCTGATTCGTTTTATGAAAATTTGTATTTCGATCCAATCCGATTGACACCCAAGAGAAGACAAGCTAATGTTTGCTGGCAACGGTTGAGAATACGTTGCGATGAAATATTTCTATCAATTCGTTTGATTCAGCAGTCGCTTAAACAATTAGTTTATCTGCCACCTTTGCCCCAAATCCAGTCGCCTTTACCTTTCGTTCATAAAGGGAATTCGAGCGGAGTCATCGAAACTCCTTGGGGTAAATTGAATTGCCAGATGAATTGCCCGGCTTTGGATAAACCGTGTGAATTCACGCTCTCCAATCCTCTTTACAAAATCCGACTCATCCTTTGCGAAATGGCTGTCGGACTTGAGTTGGACGAATTACCGTTACTGATAGCCTCGCTCGGTCTCAGACCAAAAATAGAACCACAATGATGCAAATGCCAACGGTCGTATGAATATTTTATTTAAAAATTTGATGTACGGATTATTTTGGGTAGTGATTTTCGCATTCCTTATACCGGCGCTGGTAATTATCGAGCAACGTTATTTTAGTAGCAATTTTCGTGTGTCAGATAAAAAGACCAAACCAATGCGACTCTATAGACAATATTGGGGTAAATTTTGGTCAATTCTATGGGGTGAAAATTTGCCCTTGAATTTGGCCGTTTTTGTATGGATCGAAACTGCTTATTTAACGGCTCTCTGGTTAGTTTTGCCTTATCAAATGCAAATTCAGGGGAATCAAACGTTATGGTTATTTCTGGCTGTCATCACTTTACCACTTAATATCATCAATTCCATTATCACCGGTGAGCAGGTAAAATCTGAGGTCGCTAAGGCTGGAATTTTCAAAAATGGAATAAGCCTATTAAGTGGTTTTATCCCGCTACTTTTGTCAATATTAATTCTCATCACAGTTAATCGTTATTCGGGTTTTGCAGAAATTTCAATTCAGCAAGGTGGTTTCTGGCTGGGTTTTATTCCCTGCTGGAATATTTTTCGTTCGCCTTTATTTTTTCTGGTAGCAATATCTTTTCTGGTAAATTTGACGACGTTAATGCGCCTAAGTGATGGCGATTTTAAGCCGTTGGAATTTGAAGAATCGGCGGAAATTTATGGTGGGTGGCACCCATCCTTTGGCAATTTGCTGCAATTTAACCGGTCGGCGATGTTTTTCACTCTAGCGGCTCTGGCCGTTTTTCTATTTTTCGGTGGGTGGCAAACATCACTCGATGCTGATGAACAACACTTAGCCTCATTGTTCGGCGGGCTCATTTTCATAATCAAAACCATTCTGATTTTCATTGTTTGTCTGGTGGTTAAGTACCGCTTGCCGATTCTCACTAACCGGCAGATTATCAATATTAACCTAAAAATTCAACTGCCGGTTTTAACTTTGCTCTGGTTGGGATTAGTGATGAACAGGTGGTTTTAATGACTGATTTTCAATGGATGCCTTTTATGTTTTGGTTTGCGGCTTGTTTAACATTAATTCCGGCCGGGTTGGCGACTACTTTGATTAATCCAAAAAGCATTATCTTTTCGAATATGATCTCTCAAGTAGGCGTCTTCTTGCTGATAGTCAGTCTTGGCGCTATTTTTCCAGCGGTTATTTACCTCATTCTGGTTTTTCCTCTAAATATAATGATGCTTTACGGGCGGAATTTATTTCCGGAATCTGACAAACAAACCGCCACGGAATCCCGATTAACAATCATTATAAAGACTTTTGTTTGTGTCTTGCTGTTTTCTCTGCTAATCTTTGCTTTTTACAAAATCCTTCCGGAAAATGGCTCGAACGTTGCCAATTCAGAAACCAGTCCGGAAGGAATTATCCCCGATCTTTCCTTGTTATTGATTTTGACAGGCGGGCTTATTATGTTGACGCTAACGGCTATCGGCTACTTTTTGAGAAGAAGATGAATCACCTATTTTTATATCAAATTATTGGCGTTGGCCTTTTTACTTTTGGGCTATATGGCGTATTACGCAATCGTCAGCGCTGGGCGATAGTTACTTTTTTGCAATTGATGTCGAGCGGCGTTTTACTTGGTTTTTTAACAATTATTCGAGCCAGAAGTGAATATCAACCCGTTTCGGAACTGACGGTAATATTCATTTTCACGGTTCTGGCAGTTGAAATACTACTTGCCATTGTTTTTACCTATAAAGTTTTTATTTCCGACTTCTCATCAAATTCCGACGACAAACCCAAACGAGGCTAATATGAATATTTTGATGATTCTACTTTTATTACTGCCGATTTTATCATATTTAATTGCCCAGTGGTTAACGAGCGAATACTTATTAAATCGGCGGTGGCTATCTGTTTTGTTTATAATAATTTCAGGATTGGTTGGGTTCGGAATATTTATCGTTCTCCTTCTGATAAACACGCCCGATTATGTCCAAACGATTTCGATAGTTTGGGCAAATATTGCCAGACATTCTATGCCGCTTTCATTGTCGCTGAATAATTTATCAGGCTTGATATTGGCACTCTGGGCGATGGGTAGTCTAATTTTTACAATTTTAATTGCAACCGACTATTTTGATCCAAATTCCTTTCGCGAAAATCTTGCCAATCTTTCGCTGGGAGTTTTGGCGGTCAACGGCTTGATTTTAGCCAATGACTTTTTATTATTTATATTCTTTTGGGCGTTAATTGATTTTAGTATTTACCGGATTATTTTCAGGAAATTAGATAAAACCGATGACACCTGTCTCCCGAATTTTATGGTGATTGGTGGTCATATATGGTTGATGCTCGCCGCCCTTTCACTTTTTAAAATCAGCGGCACCTTGCGATTCGACCTAATTTTCGATGATGTACTAGTCGGAAAGATTAGCACTCAGCAATTAATATTACCGGGAAGTATGCTTGTTCTGGCTGGGATTTTCCGCACTTATTCGCCTTTTTTTCGCTTTCAGCTTAACAGTCAGGAGAAAGCGCCGATTAGTAATGAGTTTATCCTCTTCTGCGGTTTGATGCCGTCCGGTGCATTCCTATTGTTAAAATTATTTCCAATTGTGCCCCAAATATGCATAAACGGTTTGATGATATTGAGCGGAATTATTGCGCTAATTTTCCTTATTGTTTATCTTGCCAGGACGGATTTCAATCAATTTTTACACCTCAATACGATTTTTCAAATCAGCTTGATTATAATTACCATCGGCCTTGGTAGTCTTACGACAAGCGCCTATTTGGTATTCATTCTATTTATGACCAATTTTATGGCAATTATTTTAATCCAGGATTTCCAGCCGACATCTGATTCGGTCAATTTTTCGATTGCCCTGCCAATTCGCCTGATCATCTGGTTAAGTTTGATGGGTTTACCGATTTCATTGGCTTTCAACTCCAGGCTTCGGCTTCTGCAAATATCATCTGCTTTTTCAACGAACGAAGCAATTCTCCAGACAATTATAACAGTCATATTGATTCTGAGTTATTTTATAAACGTCGTATTAATGTTCCGAACATTTCTCATAACAAGCTCATTTAAACCCAAACGTCGTAAAACTTTTCGGGTAGCACCGCTCACCCATTGGATTATTTGCGGTATGGGTATCTTTTGCCTTTCCCCATTTTTCACTTTGCCTTATTTCAATCCGCTGACAACTGAATTAAGGTTTTTGCCTTTATTCTCGAACAATGGAGTTCAACTGCCAGATTACAGCCAGTATAGTTTAAACTTACTGGTTATTTATTCTGCAATTCTGGTGATTGGTCTAATTGTCGGATTTATTTTATCGAAATATTTCAAAGCTGAAAAATTCGCCCAATGGCTCGCCAACATTAAAATCAACGCCCGAAAATATAGTATTACACCGGTGGTAAATTGCAGTCGCATTGTCTCGCGAAGAATTGTTCAAAGCGATACGACTTTTTTTCCCGGATTCAACAAGTACTTCGCCGGAATCGTACAGCAGACAGCCATTTCGCTCAATCGAGTTAATGCCATCTGCGCTCAAAAAATATCCAGACTTGTGAAAATTCCTGAAAAATTTTTAAATAAAATTCTAGAAAGCATCTATAACTTGAAATTCCAGGTTTTAATCGCAATTACTTTGAGCATATTAATAATCACCGTCTTAATCTGTATTATTTGAAAGTTTATCCCGGAGGAAATGATTTATGACTGAACATTTATTATCTATCAATTTACTGATTGCTCTGGTGGGTTTGTTTTGCATTGCACTGACGAAACGCGCAAAAGGCAATTTTATTAAAACTACTGCCGCCATCGTCACCGGACTACAATTCTGGATTATGTTAGAAATTTTATTCAATTTCGATCCTCTGGAAACCGCTCTACAATTTTCCGAACGAATCAATTGGATTTCGGCCTTCCGGATTGATTATTATCTCGGCATTGACGGCATCAATCTGATCTTTCTCCTAATTACTTCACTGCTGATTTTTTTGAGTGTCATAATTTCCTGGAATAAAAATGATCAAATCAAAGAATATTTTATCCTTTTGATGTTTATGAACATTGGCTTAAACGGAATATTTTCAGCGATAAACCTATTTCTATTTGCCATTTTTCTCGGAGTTACTTTCTTCGCCGTTTATTTGCTAATCGGTTTGAATAATTCCAAAAATGAAACCTATTTGGCTAATCGAATAGGAATACCTTTCTTATTAAGTTACATCTTGATTTTGCTGGGCTTGATTTTACTCTATAATGGGAATAATCTCCATACTCTAAACCTAACTGAGTTAATTGCCGGAAATACGATTTCTCAGAATACCCAAATGGTGATAACTATAATCTTTTTAATTGGTTTCGCTATCCTGATTCCGCTTTTTCCCTTCCATTCCTGGCTAATTCCGGTGATTAAAAATTTACCTGCGGAAGTTGGTATGCTAATTTTAGGGATAATGACTAAAATCGGCGTGTACGGATTAGTACGTATTATTGCACCGGTAATGCCATTCGCTACGAATTCATTGGCACTGGCGCTCGGCATCTGGGGACTGGTAAATATAATTTATGGAGCAATTTGCGCCTTGGGAACTGATGACAGCGATCAAATTCTTGGTTATTTTACGCTTCAGCAATTGGGATTCTTTTTAATTGGATTTGCCACGATTGCCGAACTCTCGAATATTCCCATCGCAGTAACCGGTTTGAGTGGCGGACTGCTAATTGTGATCAGTCATACCTGCCTGGCTACTTTGCTATTAATTATTTTCAAGTCAATTATTCCGGATAGTCGCAACGTTGCCCGGTCATCGCCTACCGATAGAACAGTAGTAATTCTTGCTTTACTAGCTGGCATTGGAATGCCGGGCTTCCTGGATTTCTTTGCCCGCTTTACAATTCTACTGAGTGCTTTTCAAAGTCAGAGACTGTTGATTATTGCAATTCTTAGTCTGGTCGGGATACTTCTTAATTTTGGCGTTTATCTGAAACTTTTCAAACGACTGGTTTTCAATCAACCTACTCTGAATAGCGTTAAAAAATTAGATTCAAATGAAATATTCGTAGCAATTTGCTTGCTAATTGTTCTTATATCATTTGGTTTGTTTCCCGGTTTTCTCCTAAACGTTATCCAACCTGGAGTCACACGTTTGCTGGAAATGTTCAGCGCGGCTATTGCTTTGTAATCTAATTATGTCAAATTCGCAATCAATCATTTATTTCATCCCGGAAATCATTCTTTTCATAACAGTGATTGGATTTTTATTATTGACTACTTTCGTAAAGTTATCTGACAGACAAAAATACTTGTTGATCTGCCTGGGCTTAATAATTTCCCTGCTGGCAACTTTTATATCGCACTCAAGTGAAGAGCACGGCCTTTTCAATAATCTGCTGGTATGGGATTCTTACGGGCAATTTATCAAGACCGTTATACTTTCAATAGCTCTCATAATTTTAATTTTACGCTGGCAGGAGATTTGTAGCGAAACCGGAACGGTTACCGAATTCGGAATCGCGTTTCTACTCCTGATTAGTGCGGCGCTGGTGACGGTTACGGCTAATCATCTCATTGTACTGTTTATTACGCTTCAAATTGTTCACCTGTCCAGTTTTTTAATTGTTCAAGATCGAAATTGCGGCTTGACGGATATAAACGTCAGCTGGCACGATTTAATATTTGACATCATCGCCAGCTTGATAATGTTAATGGGCATCGCGATGATCTATAGCGTCACCGGTACTTTTTTCATAGCTGAAATCGGCCAAATTCTCAGCCCTTTTGCTCGTCTAAGTTTCCCTCTGATATTGGGGATAGCGCTATTTTTAGTTGGGTTTTCTTATACAATTAGTGGCATATTTCGTTTGAACTGGAAACTGGAAATATTGCGAACGACTCCCGCTCCTGATAGACTATTAATTTTAACGATGCCGCAATTTATCGAAACCGCGACTTTAATACGACTGCTCAGGGTTGGTTTTGGAACAGTTGGCGACCTAAAGCCTCTGACTCTGATGATAGGGATATTTGCGGTTCTGGCACTTTTGTATCCGATTTTCTGGTTAATGAGATCGAGGTCTGCGACTGATATAATGATCGTCTCTTCAGTAGCTCAAACTGGTTTTGGATTATTAGCTTTATCTGCCGGTAATTTATCCGGAGACGTGGCAGCCTTGTTTTACCAGATTGTTTTGGTTTTAAGCTTGATAGCTTTTACAACTGGGGAAATTTTGACAACCACTGATGAAACGCACTCAAAATCCGGCCAGTTAATCGCTCTGGCAAGCCTGATCGGCATTCCATTGACCGCCGGTTTTCCAGCCAAATATCTGGTTTTCGTTAGTCTTCTTCGAAGCAATCCATGTTCCTATTTTTTTATCGTTGCCGGGATTGGCAGTGCCGCATTACTGTTAATAGGATATGGGCGCTTGGTCAGACAAATTATCGTTCAAGGCGGACCATTTTCCTATTTCCCGGGAAAAGGCAAGCAGTTGACGTTTTTAATCCGGATTCTGATTATCCTATTATTGATTATAGGAGGTTTTTACTGGACACCTCTAACTGATCATATTCAATCTATAATGGTTTTCTGTTTACCATAAATTCAAAAGCAGGAAGATAATTTTAATGGTTATTATTACTGATCATTTTATATTAATGGCAATGTTTTACCTATCAAATAATGTTTTACCTATCAAATAAGGATTACTATGTCGCCGCAAACTAAACGCTTTTTTTTCTGGTTCGTCATTTTGTTTTTCATCATTTTCATAATTTTAGTATCAAATTCTTTGATTCATAATTTCAATAAATCTAAAATTATCAGCCTACCAGCGCGGGAAATGCGTGGCGTCTGGATGAGTCGGTTCAATTACACGGAACCGTTTCCCTCTCACAATCCCGATTCGATGAAAACTTATATCAGTGATTCTTTCCGCCAATTCAAAGATGCCAATTTCAATGTCATTTTTTTCCAGGTACGTGGCAACGCTGATGCTTTTTATTCTTCGCGATATGAGCCATGGTCAGATTTATTGACCGGTAAATTAGGCCAGAATCCCGGTTGGGATCCACTGGCTTATGCTATTGAAATCGCACATCAGCTCGGACTTGAATTACACGCCTGGATAAACGTCTTCCCAGCCTGGCGCGGTACCGTTCCCCCGACTGTTTCTCAGCCGCTTCATCCCTATCGGACTCATCCTGAGTGGCTAATTTGTGACAGAGATGGTAAAAAAATGCCACTCTCAAACGACTATGTGAGTTTTTCACCGGGGATTCCGGCCGTACATAATCATATAATAAAAGTGATCTCAGATATTGTAAGCCGCTATGACATTGATGGGATTCACTTCGATTATTTACGCTATCCGGAGCGATCGGAGATTAAAGGATATTCGCATGATCCAATTAGTTGCGCCCGCTTCCAATCGCACCCAGGCAATCCGCTTGGTCTCGGTTGGGAAGACTGGCAAAGGGAACAAATTACCGAGTTCGTTGCCCGCGCTTATAACTGCATCACCGACCTCAAACCGGAGATAAAAGTTTCCGCGGCTGTGATTGGTAGTTACAAAAGTAATAAATGGAACGGTTATTCGGCTGGATTTCAAGATGTACGACGCTGGGCAGAAATCGGGAAAATTGATTTAATAATTCCGATGACTTATTATCCATTCAACCACAAAGGTTTTACTTTCAACAAGGCTCTCAAAGAATGGCAATCGGTAATTGATAACACGGAACAGATATTCCCTGCCTTAGCTGCTTTCAATCTCAGCTGGGAAGAAATAATTGAAGAAATCCATTTAATCCGTAATAGTAATTTTAAGGGTATGGTTTTTTTCGCTGCCAGTTCGCTTGATAACGATAAACTTCGGTATCTGCAAACAACCGTATTCAAATACCCGGCTATTTTCCCCAGCCTTACCTGGAAAGATGCAGTCGCACCGCTGTCTCCAATTAACTTCGCAGTCAAAAGAGTAAAATCGGATTCCTTAGAATTTACCTGGCAAATTCCAGATCAAATCGGTGATATTAATACCTGTAAAAAATTTGTAATCTATCGCTCGCAAACCCTGCCAATTGATCTATCTAGGGGTGAGAATATTTTGGCTATCGTAGGCGGTAGCGATAGTTCCTATACAACCAAACTCATTCCACACGATCAACGACGTTATCATTTTACGATAACCAGTCTCGATGCTGCCTATAATCAAAGCGCGCCGGCCCCAGTTATTAAAATCAAGTAGAGATTTGCATCAATAGAGGCATTTTCTTGAGCTATGGCATTTTTAGCTAAAATGTGTGACCCAGATCAAAGATTTACATTAACTTTAATCCGAATAAATCAGAATTTTTATTGCAATCAGACGGATATTCCTCTAAATTCGGCAAAAGGAAAATGTGATGTGAATAAGAGTTGCTGTAATAACCTGGAAATTTTCTATAACCGTTGTTATGAAAGGATTCTTGATGAAAGTTAAATTCTGGGGTGTCCGTGGCTCTATTCCTACTCCCCCAACTTCAGAACACATTCGCAATAAATTTTTAAAAATAATTGACAATTTACCAGCGAATATTCTCGAAAATCCAACCGAGATCAAGAAATATGTTCACAGCTTGAGCAATCTGGAAGCGGGATTAATCGGCGGAAACACATCCTGCGTCGAAATCCGAGCCGATGACAAGATATTGATTTTCGATATGGGTACCGGAATAAGAGCGCTGGGTAACTATCTGGTAAAAAATGAGCAAAATAAAAACGGCCTTGAATTACATATTTTTATTTCTCATACCCATTGGGATCATATAATGGGCTTTCCGTTTTTCACGCCGGCTTTTTTCGCCAATAATAAAATTACCTTTTACTCACCTCATCCCGATATAAAAGAACGTCTCGAAATTCAACAAGATTTCCGCTTCTTCCCGGTCTCGCTGGAACATATATTGGCTCAAAAAGAGTTTATTCAATTACAACCTAAGGCTTCTATTACCTTGGGTAATGTTAAAATTACCAACTATCCCTTATATCACCCGGGCGGTTCGTACGGCTATCGGATTGATTGCGATGGCAAAAGCGTCATCTACGCCACCGATTCCGAATATAAAAACCTCGACCGTGAGTCCACAAAACATTATATTGATTTTTTTCGCGGGGCTGATCTGTTGATTTTTGACGCTCAATACACTTTTGAAGAAGCCATCCATAAAGAAGACTGGGGACACAGCTCTGCTTTAGTCGCAGTTGAATTTGCGATTGAAGCCGGGGTGAAAAAATTGGCTCTTTTCCATCATGAACCGGAAAGAGACGATTTCGAAATCAATGAAATCCTTAAAAAATCACGTGATTTCAAGAAAATAAATTTCCCAACCGAAAAATTGGACATCTTCCTGGCTATGGAAGAATTGGAAATAATTCTATAACCAGAACTCCATTACTTTATTATCTTCTTTAAGACTTTTTAGACAAAAAGATCTTCAGGAATTGCCGCAGGTAATTGGGTAAGTTAAGATTATAAATCCCGGACAATATCCAGACCTTGAGGCTGAGGCATAACCCAGCGGACGGGCTGAATCGTTCCATCTTTGCGGACGGTGCGTTCGACCCGTTTGCATTTCAATACTGAATGCTCGATAAACAGGTCATCTTCGATAATTGACCCGAAAATATAAGTAGTTCCTTTGATAATTACATTTTTCCCGATGATGGTCGGATATTCACTACTGCCGGTAATAATAACACTGGATTCGATGCTCGTGTTATCGCCAATTGTAATATTGCCTTTTATCAAATCACCGCGCATAATGACGCAATTTTTCCCGATATTCATTTGTTGATTGGGATAAGTGCTAAGCGAAACATTTTCCTGAATAAGCGTACCAGCACCTAAATGAATATTACCATTAAGCAGAGAGCCGGCCCGAATTTTCACGCCATGTTCGAGGCGCACGCCACTCGATAAATGTACACCTTTGCCGATTTCAATATCGAGTGGCGGATTAATTTTATCCATTTCCAGGATTTGATTAACTACCTCGTCAGCGATGAAAAAATCATTTTCATCTTCGATATAAATTATATCTCGTAGAAGTCTCCATACTTTCCGACGCGCAATATTTTCCATTTCCTGTAAAACACTTTTCACATTAAAACCGATAACGGCACTTTCATCATCAACCGGATAAGCTTCCACACCAATTTTATTGGCGTTAAAAAGACCGATTATATCGGTTAGATACAATTCACCCTGAACATTATCCGGAGTAAGTTGATTGATAAATCGCTGAGCGAGGTCGAATTTCATAGCATAAACACCGGTATTATATTCGGTGATTCCCAGTAATTCTGAACGAGTAAATTGATACTTTTTACCATTATATACGGTAGAATAAAACCCGTTTTCGGGAATTGCCAGAATATCTTTATGCTCTTTAATTTCAATAACGCTCCCCTCATCTACTCCGGAGGGCTCACCGTCAGCAGTCATAGCTGGAACACGTAAAATGCGACCATAGCTATTACCTTCCGGTTCGCCTTTATAATTTCCCGTTAACAAAGCCAGACCACAACCAGATTGTTCGAAACGACATTTAAGTTTACTGACGACGGCTGGGGTAATTAATCCCATATCACCCGGAAAGATATAGATGTCTTTTAGGTGACCATTCTGGCTAATGGCTGAGAGCGCTTCTCTCACGGCGTGGCCAGTACCTTTTTGTTCAGGCTGATAGACAAAAATGCGGTTTGCTCTTTTCCCAGCCGATTCAGCCACTTCGCGAGCTTTAATACCCACGACAATTATCTGATTGTTAGAAGCCAAGCCTTTACTGGCGGCATTGGCAACACGCACAACCGTAGGCACGCCCCAAATTTCATGGAGCATCTTGGAACGCTCGGATTTGATTCTCTTGCCGTGACCGGCGGCAAGAATAATAGCTACCGGGCCTTCCTGCGAATCTATTTCTCCACTAAGACTATGTAAATATTTAATCAGTTCATCGTTACCGTTGTCTACTGACATTTTCGTCTCCGTCAAATTTTCTCCGTATGTAAAAATTCGATTCCCTACAATATTAACACAATATAAAGAAAAATAACCGGCGCTCCGATAAAAATTGAATCGAAACGATCCAGCACTCCGCCATGTCCAAGCAATAGATTGGACGAATCTTTGACTTCGGCGTCGCGCTTGAAAAGCGATTCGACGAAATCACCTGCTTGACCAAATACTCCTGCCAGCAAACCAAAAATAATTAATTGAACAAGGTTCATAAAATCCGGCGCCCAACCCAAAAAATAAAAAATCAGCACAGTCAGCACGGCACCGAATAACCCGGCAATACAACCGGCATAGGTTTTATTGGGACTAATCTGAGGAGCAATCTTATGACGACCAAGCCACTTCCCGAACACAAAAGCCAGTGAATCACAAATCCAAATTGTAACAAATAAAAGAAACACAATCGCACGCCCCACGTCGGGAATATTGCGCATTAATATTATGGTCGAGGTCAACATCGGCAGATAAACGAAACCCAATAAAGTACTCGCCAGATCAACCATTACGCCTTTAATCTGGCGCAACAAACCCGCCAGAAAAAGCAAAGTCACTAATCCAATCAGTAAGTAAAATAACCCATCCGGACGATAAAAACTGGTAAACAGCCAAATAACCCCGGCTAAAACTCCCGGCAAAAGCAATGGGTCAGTTCCTTTTTTCTGCATCAAAAGATAAAGTTCGACTTGAGCGATGAAAACCAAAACTGTTATAAAAAGGACAAATGGAACTCTACCTAATTGTATCAAAAGCAATATAGCTGGAATTCCAATTACATTGATCAGCATTCGGGAGGCGAAATTATTCATCTAAAAACCTGATTTTATTTTTTCTCGGGATCATTTCCCCATTTAAGAACTTTGACTTTCACCTTACCGGTTCCGTCATTAACTAAACCAATTTTCCGGGCAGCACCGTAAGACAAATCCAAATCGCGACCAGGCACAAATGGTCCGCGATCATTAACGACCACAGTCACCGATTGACCGGTAGGTGGATATGTTACTTGAAGCACCGTCCCAAACGGCAACGACTTGTGGGCGGCTGTCATGCCGTACATATCGAAAACTTCTCCATTAGAAGTTAATTTACCATGGAAATCCTCTCCATAATATGAGGCGGTTAAAATGGCTGTTTTGTTAGTATTCTTAAGCAAAAGCAACGTGTTTTTATCTTCGAGTGTCGCCTTGGTTTCGGGTGTAGTATACAAATAGCGTGGCGCGGAAGCACAACCCATAAAGCACAACATCAGAAAAAGCAAAAAAAGGATAATCAGGCTTAGACTTTGACTTGTCCGATTATATCTTGCAAACAATTTATTTTATTCTCCATACAGTATTGTTTAATAAAATCAAGCGCTTCGGCACAGATTCCAGGATTATAAAAATTAGCTGTCCCAATCTGAACCGCATAGGCTCCTGCCAATAAAAATTCAATTACATCCGCACCGCAACTAATGCCTCCAATTCCAATAATTGGAATATCTACTTCTTTATAAGTTTTAAGAATATTGGCAAGAGCGATCGGCTTAATCGCCGGTCCAGAAAGACCACCGACTACGGTATTGATTTTCGGACGGCGCGTGTAAATATCAATCGCTGCCCCGTAAACCGTGTTAATCATCGAAAGGGCATCGGCTCCATTTTCTTGAGCGGCTAAAGCCAGCACTCGAATATCAGTAACATTTGGCGATAGTTTAATTATTAGAAATTTATCAGTAGTATTACGCAGTTTTCTGACTAATCGCCCTAGGATTGACGGGTCTTTACCGAATTCAATGCCGCCCTCGGTAACATTCGGACAGGAAACATTGATCTCAAAAGCCGCAATCCACTGGCGATCGGATAATTTTTTGATTACCTTAACATATTCATCCTCTTTGCTACCGGCAATATTGACAATTACTTTGCCGCCATAATCCGCCAGAAATTCCGCCTTCTCTTCCAGAAATTTATCAACTCCGATATTCGCCAGACCGATCGAATTCAGCATCCCGGAGGTTACTTCAGCAATCCGCGGCGGCGGGTTACCAGCTCGCGGTTTGAGAGTAATTGATTTGGTTACAATTCCACCATACAGCTCCGGATTAACTAAATCGGCTATTTCATCACCATAACCATAGGTACCGGAAGCCGTCAAAAGTGGGTTTCTAAGGATAAAATCTTCTCTCAATTTAATGCGCAGGTCGGTCATTCCATGTCCAATTCATTAGCGTTAAATACCGGGCCATCCTGACAGACTAAACGCAGAGGTCGCTCCGATGGGTGAGAATAAGGAATCGCACATCCCTGACAGATGCCAAGTCCGCAAGCCATTATTTTTTCCAGTGATAGTTGTAAATCAAAATGATTTTCACGTGACAGTTGCCACAAAGCACTCAGCATCTTTTCCGGTCCGCAGGCATAAACACTAAAAGGACGCGGAATCGCTCCCAGATTATTCCGGAAACAATCCACTATCGTACCACAAAATTCGGCTGACCCATCTTCAGTCGCAATGTAGTTTTTTCCTGATAATAAGGATAATGTAGGTAATTGATCTTTAGAACGAACCCCTACAAAATTCCAGATTTTGTAATTCGACCCTGCCAATTTTTGATTCAGAAACAGTAGCGGTGCCAGACCGACTCCACCAGCTATCAAGACATGGTTTTTATGATTAATATTGAAAGTATTTCCTAAAGGTCCAAGAACTCGAACTTTTTGGCCGGGTTGCCACTGAGTCATAATTTCAGTAAGACACCCGACTTTTTTATATAATATAGATAAATTTTCTCCGTTTACTCCGGCGATACTGAAAGGTCGCGGAAATAATTGCGGCCTTCCGGAAAAGTAGAAGTTAACAAATTGACCGGGTTGTGCCGAACGGCTGATTTCGGGAAAGGCAAATTCCATTAAATATGTATCGGTAGCAACCATTCGGTTAGATAAAACTTTAGTAACTTTAAAAACTCTCATTCGGCTTTTTCTGGTTTTTGGCTCTCGTTCTTTTCGTCTTGATCACCCTTAGCTAAAGTACTTTCGATGTTTTTGAGTTGATCATAGGCGCTTTTCATTATCGTGTAATATTGACCTTTAGGATAAGTGTCAAGATAATACTTATACCAGGTTAGAGCATTATTCAAATCGTATAAGCGGTGATGATAGATATAGGCCAAGTACATAACCGCTTTCTCCGCGGTTTGGCATTCGGAATATTCCTTAGCCAGCTTTTCATAAATAGCTATAGCGGAATGCAAATCGGTCTGGTCTAAATTTTCGGCTTTTATCAATAATGAATCGGCTTCGACTTGACGAGCAGAAATGCTCGGTGGTCGTTTTTCAATTTCGGCTAAATATTCTGATTCCGGAAACAATTGTCTGAGTTGGTCGGCATATTCCTTTGCTTTTTCCAAATTATGCTGGTCAGTGCATATTCGGTAGAGGCTGTATAGTGCCTTGTCCCGTAAAGAATTAAAAGGTATTTCATAAGCGACTTTTTCAAAATAGTAAATCGCACTATCGGGTTGATTAAAATTAAAATAAAATATCTCGGCAATTTCGTAAAGTGAATTGTAATATTCCTTGAAAACCGCTAATGTATCAATCGCTTTCTTTTGAGTTGTGTTTTTCTTTTCAAGCGCCTTTTTCAACTCCGATTGCTCCTGGTCAACTTTAATAATTTCCGTCAGGGTATCGCTTCCAGTCGGTGGATTCAAGTTAATATTGGCAATCTGCTCATTCAGGACAGTGAGACGATTATAAATAGTATTGAAGCGTTTGATTTCAGAAGACTTATTGCGACACTCGAAAGCTCGTAGCGTATTGGTCTCGATTTTGACGACATTGTCATATTGGGCGGCGGCTTTGGCATAGTCGTGAATTTGAGTCATATACAACTCGGCTAAATAATAGCTGGCATCCGCCGCAACCGGTTTACCTTTATACTTTTCGACTACCTGCGTAAAACGGGAAATGGCGGCATCGTAATCTTGCTGAGCTAGATAAATCAAACCCAATTGTAATTCCAGATCACCCCAAATTTTCTCATTAGCCTGATCATTTAATTTTTCATTAATTAGATCAACGGCTTTATCATATTGACCGGATTCTCGATAAATTCGCACTAAAAGCACCTGCATCTTGTCGCGTAAAAGCAAGGAAGGCGATAACTGGTCAATTTTCTTGAGATTTTTAATGGCTTCTTGCGGTCTATTCAAAGCCAGATCAATCTCGGCAATGCGAAATTGAGCTTCGGCGGCAATATCAAAGCTTTTCCCCACTTCAGTCGCTTTTTGGTAATAAAATAAAGCCGAATCATAAGCACTATCCTTAAAGTACAATTCACCTATAGATACATAAAGTTCCGCTAAGAGATAATAATCATCTGTCCGGTTCATAATTTTTTTCCACTGGAAAAAAGCTAACTCGCGTTCATCCAGTTTCCATAAATTGCGTCCATACCAGACCATTGCCTCGGGATATAATTTGCTCTGGGGAAATTTGACCGCAAACTCCTCAAATTTCTGACGGGCTATTCGGTAATCGCCCTTGTAATAATGGGACATTGCGATAATATAGTAGGAATCGTCAACCCAACGACTATCCGGGTATTGAGTGATTACCTTATTAGACTTTTCTATGGCGGCATCAAATTTTTTCTTTAGTGCCGTAGTGACTTTCTCATCGGGTAGTTTTTTGAATTCTTTTTCGGCTTCCCGAAAAATTTTCTCAGCATTATAATAAGTATTGTAATAGGCACAACCCGACAAAACTAGAATTAATCCTGTTAAAAACAGGACCTTGACAGATCTTATCTTGGGATTTATTTTCATATTATTTCTGTCAAACTCAGATTAATATCAAGCCTGCATCAGCAGATATTGGTACTCCTGGTTAAATTGGGGCAAAATTACGTCAACTGCGCCTTTTAAGAACAAATCGGCATAAGGTGTCAATACCGTATTAACAATATTGATTTCTATCAAAAAAGCACCATGTTCTTTAGCAATCAATGGCAAATCGGCCGCCGGTCGCACCTGAGCCGAGGTTCCGACTGACAGAAACAGTTCAGCCTTTTGGGAAGCACGATATGCCGCTTCATAAGCCTTAACCGGTAGAGATTCACCAAACCAAACGACATTCGGGCGAATAAGTCCACCGCAAAAACAGCGTGGAATATGGTTAGACGAACAATTATATATTTCGTCAAATTCGGCGACACTATATTGTTGCCCGCACCGGATACAGTAATTTTCCATAATAGTACCATGAAGTTCTAATACTTCACGACTACCAGCTCGCTGATGCAAACCGTCAATATTTTGGGTAACTAGAGTAAATTCTGACACCATTTTCGCCAATTCAACTAGGGCATGGTGTCCGGCATTCGGTTGGCAAACTTCGATAATTTCGCGGCGATGTTTATACCATTCGCTAACCATAGCCGTATTTAAATAAAACGATTCGAAACTAGATAACTCCTGAGGAGAAAGTTTAGTCCATAAACCATTTTCACCGCGGAAAGTTGGAATTCCGCTGGGGGCCGATATACCAGCACCAGTCAAAACTACAACCCGCTCAGCTTGAGCTATTCGTTTTTGGGCAACTTCGTCGGTAATTAAATTCATCAATAAGTGTCTAAATTTCCTTTAATATTGAATCTATTCATTCCGAATTTATATTCAATTATTCATCAAACCAATGAATTAATCCATCTTCAAAGGGATGCGCCAAAGCCGGGTGCTTGGGAATAATCCGAACAGTGTAGCCATTCAAACCACTTTCCCAATTATTGATTTTACCGATATATACAAACTTCTTGGAATCAACCTTCTTTTCAAATTCCATAGAGGCGAATTTCCCATCAACTATATCGCCATTGGCATCAACTCGACCGTAATAAATCTGAACATCTACATCTTCGACCTGTAAGCCATCTAAATAAATTTCAGCTCGAACCTCGAGCTGACTATTTACTGACAATTCTTCCGCTGATCCAGCAGACACTTTTAGAAAGCGAACCGAATCCCAATTGTCGCGCATTTTTTCTTTCCATTGCGCCAATTCTTTGGCAACGGAATAGTTATTTTTTGACAATTCATTGGCTCGCACGGCGGCTGGATAGTAAATCCGGTCAACATATTCACAAACCATACGGTTGGAGTTATATTGGGGACAAATCGTTTTCATCGAAGCTTTAATCATTGTAATCCAATTGCGCGGCAGGTCATCATTATCGCGGTCGAAAAAGGTTGGAATAATTTCATTTTCCAGAACATTGTAAAGGATATTGGCTTCTTGACGATCCCAATAGTCAATATCATTATAAATATCACGAGTACCGATTGCCCAGCCAATTCCCGGACTATAAGTTTCATCCCACCAGCCATCAATCGTGCTAAAATGTAAACCGCCGTTGGCTACGGCTTTCATCCCACTGGTACCGCAAGCTTCCAAACCGCGTCTAGGTGTATTCAACCACAAGTCGCAACCCTGTACCAAATAGCGCGCCATATTCATATCATAATTTTCCAGGAAAACTACACACTGATAAAACCGTTCTTCACTCGATAGCTTCAAAATACGCCGTATAACCTGTTTACCTTCTTCATCTTGGGGGTGGGCTTTACCGGCAATGATAATTTGAACTGGAAATTTTTTATCCGACAATATCTTAGCTAATCTTTCAGGATCACTGAAAAGTAGATAAGCTCTTTTATAAGCGGCAAATCGTCGCGCAAAACCAATCGTCAAAGCATCGGTACTCAGGATACTTTTGACTCGTGCAATCGTATTCTGGGGCTTACCGAGGGTTACATATTGCCGATATAATTCATGGCGGGCATAAGATACCAGACGTTCCCGACGACGTTCATGGGTGCGCCAGAGTTCGCCGTCCGGAATTTTATCCACTTTATTCCAAATAGTCTTGCTAGCTGGTTCGCGATGCCAATCTGGCCCAAGATAACGATCAAATAAATCAGACATTTCCTGGGAAATCCAGGAGGATTGGTGAATTCCGTTAGTTACATAGTCAATAGGAATTTCCTTCGCGAGAATATCAGGCCACAGCGATTCCCACATTTCTTGAGCAACTCGCTGATGCAATTTACTGACGGCATTGATCTTACAACTTAAGTTTATTGCCAGAATTGCCATCGAAAAATGTTCGGAATTATCATCCGGATCGTTACGCCCCAGCGCTAAAAGTTCATCAATTCCTATTCCCACATCCCGACAATATTCATCAAAATAACGTCGCATCAAGTCCGGGTGAAAAATATCAATTCCAGCCTGAACGGGGGTGTGAGTGGTAAAAACCGAAGCCGCTTTAATAATTTCTAGCGCTTCGTAAAATGTCAATCCATTATTCTTTACGACATTCCGAATCCGCTCCAAACCAGAAAAAGCCGAATGCCCTTCGTTCATGTGACAAATAAATGGTGTGGCATTGAGTATCTGGAGAGCCTGAAAACCACCCATTCCCAGAATAATTTCCTGCTGGATTCTGGTTTCGGTATTACCGCCGTACAATTCAGCTGTAATTTTTTTATCCTCTTCGGAATTTTCAGCGATATTGGTATCGAGCAAATATAGCGGAACTCGACCAACTTGAGCTTTCCAAATCCGAGCATAAACCGAACGGCCGGGAAAAGGAACTTTAATCAATAACTGTTTGCCGTCGGAATCTTTCACCAGAGTCAACGGTGAATTATAAAAGTCATTAATAGGATATTCCTCTTCCTGATAATCGTCCACATTTAAAACTTGCTGGAAATAGCCGTATTGATATGAAAGCCCAACTGCCTGAAGTGGAATACCAAGTTCCGAAGCCGATTTAAGATGGTCACCAGCTAATACACCAAGTCCGCCGGAATAGTCCGCCAGACATTCCGTAATGCCATATTCCATCGAAAAATAGGCAATATTCAGGTGCGAATTATATTTACCGCTTTTTTCGAACCAGGTCGGAGATTTTAACGATTGTCTGAATTTATCACAAACCCGGTGCAATTGATATAAATAGCTATCATCCTGAACTCGAGCTTCCAGCACATCCTGCTCGACCCTGTTTAATAAAGCCACCGGATTATGGCGAGTTTCTTCCCATAAGTCCATATCAAGCCGCCGAAAAAGATCACGGGCATCGGCATTCCAGGTCCACCACAAATTATAAGCCAGTTCGCGCAATTCTTCCAATTTTTTGGGCAGAATTGGCTTGACAGTAAAGGATTGGATAGGCTTCATTAATCTCCTCAACTTTAAAAATCAGTGCCTAAATTAATCAATAGCCGTTTTTTCCACAAGAAAATGAAAGAACACTCAATAATACAATAAAACTCGGAAGAAAAATCACTATTGTTCGCGGCTTATTTCTGCACCTAATTGGCGAAAGCGCGGAACGATGTCTTCATAGCCGCGATCAATCAATTCGGCTTTATCGATTTTACTCTTACCTCTGGCAATCAGAGCGGCAATTACCAGAGCAATTCCAGCCCGAATATCAGGACTGACAATCTCCTGCCCTTTCAGACGTGTCGGACCTGAGACAAGCACCCGGTGCGGATCACACTGCACAATTTGAGCGCCCATCGTTACCAGTTTGTCCACGAAAAACATTCGGGATTCGTACATCCAATCATGGCAGAGGGTCGTTCCCTTAGCTTGAGTAGCCAGTACTACCATTGGACTCATCAGATCGGTTGGAAAACCCGGCCAGACTCCGACTTGAACTTTCGGAATTGCCCTGATGTTTTTAGAAGGCTTGATTGTTAATGTTTTTTTATCAATGTAGGTTAATTTCACTCCCATTTGATTGAGGATAAGGTTAACGATAGTTAGATTTTCACAATTGGCATCGTGAATAGTGACTTCACCACCGGTGCAAGCCGCCGCAATTGCGAACGTCCCGGCTTCGATATGATCAGGCATTATGCGATGTTGAAAACCTTTTAACGTTTTATTTCCGGTAATTGTCAGACGATTTGTGCCTGCGCCTTGAACTTTTGCTCCCATTTTCACTAGAACTTTAGCTAAATCCTGGACATGCGGTTCACCGGCGGCATTATCAAGGATGGTTCTTCCTTCCGTCATTGCCGCCAACATCATAGCATTTTCAGTTGCCGTCACCGAAGCTTCCCGCATAAAAACATAATTAGGTTTAGGATGTTTTAACAATAACCGGTAACCGTGTTCAATTATATTGATTTTTACTCCTAACGCCTCCAAAGCGTCGAAATGCTGGTCAACTTTTCGCCGCCCGATTACACATCCACCCGGCGGTACCATTTCGACTTCGCCAATCCGTGCCAATAAAACGCTCAAATAGAGAATCGAAGCGCGCAGAGTGCTAGCTAATTTATCATTTAAGCGCGATTTATTGACTGATCCGGAAATTTTACATTGATGAGTAGATAGCATCTCCACCGACTTACCCAGATCACTCAGGATTGCCAGCATCGAATGCACGTCACGAATATCTGGCAGATTTTCCAGAATACAGATTTCATCGGTTAAAACGGTTGCGGCAATAATCGGTAAAGCCGCATTTTTATTGCCAGATACTTTAATTTCACCTGATAAGTTGCGATTCCCTTCGATGATAAATCTGGACATAATAACCTTTCATCTTATTGAAAATTTCCAAGCAATTCGACCTCAGTTTCTAATTCCAACCCGAGGGTCTCTTTGGCTTTGGTTTTAATTATTTCGATCAACTCGTAAACATCTTTAGCACTGGCATTTCCATCATTTTCGATAAAAGCCGCATGTCTTGTGGATATGATGGCTCCACCAACTCGCAATCCTTTCAAATTAAGAACCTTATCTATTAAATAACCGACTGAGGAAGTGGGCAAATTGTATCGCTTTTGTACCTCCGGCGAGAGATTTTTGAAAATACATCCAGCAGAATGGCGCGGCTGGTGAGATTTTTTACTTTTCCAATCTTTAGCAATAATTATAGCCTCTTCGACATTGCCCATCGTCAAAAGTAATTCTACCCACAATACAACTTCTTTTGTCTTTTGTAAAATACTATAATCATAATCAAACTGAAAATAAGCATTGTCAACGATTTTCGTGGTTGTCCCGTCAATCAATTTTGCGCGGTAAACCAGATTACCAAAATAGGCGTGAGCTCCATGCATATTCATATACACGGCACCACCTACACTGGACGGTATTCCGCTAAACCATTCTAGACCAGTCAACCCTTGCCTGAACATCTCTTCGATTAAGGCATTATTGTTAAATCCGGAATCAACACGGACGATTTTTCGCGGTAAATTTTCCGATTGATATTGTTTGGATTGCGGAGCCATCTCCAGTGGATCGTATCTGGAAGTGATTTTGCTATATTGAGGATCAATTGGACTGTCATCTATAATTTGCCAGGACTTCGACCGATTTACAATTATTAAACCGTCATAACCATCATCGGAAATTAGCAAATTACTACCACAACCTATCACCCGATAAGGCATCTTAAAGGCAAAGGCTAATTTTGCTGCTGTTTCGAGTTTTACGGAATCCTCAACAACAACTAATAAACGAGCGTTGCCGCCGATTCCGAAAGTTGTAAATTTTGATAGAGGGACTTCTTTTCTGACGGTGATATGATTTCGGCTGAGTTCTGCAACCAGGGCTTCGGATTTCGGCATACTCGATTTATTTTGTTTTGCAACCACGCACTAAATTAATACGTTCGAACTTTAATTATTATAAATTTTTTACCATAATTCAATTGGCAAATGATCTCGTACAGGAGGATAAGATTAGGAATCTAAAAGACTAACCGACTGAGATTGGTCAAAAATAATTTTTAATGTCATTATCTTTTGTGGAAAAATTTTAACATTTAAACGATGGGGATCAGATACCTCTAGCGGTGCAATAATATGTTCTTCAAGAGTCAGATAACGGGCGGCTTTAATTGGAATATAACTTACTATTTCACCGTCAATTATGTTTCGGGTCGGATTATACAGTCTAAGGATTATGTCTTTATCGTCTTCTGTCGGCTTTAGAGCCGAATAGAACAATGTATCAGGAGCAACCTTCAAAAACTGCATTTTCGCCGGTAAGTATCCGTTGGTTCGATCCAGTTGCCGTAGGATTAGAGGATTATTGAAAATGATAGCCTCAGTTAAAATATCACTGGACATCCAATCGGCTAAACGCGGATAAAATGATAAATGAACCTCTGTCTTTTCGTTGCGTGATAAAACAACGCCGCCGGTTTTTTTAGGTCGAACAATTGGAAAATCACGAACTAAGGTTAAAGTCAGGACATTATTCTTGCCTCGAATTAATTGATATTCGTTGATACCGTCACTAAATATTGCAAATCCGCCCGATTCATTGGATACTCCGACGAAATTGCCCATGCTTAGCGTTCGACAACGAAGATCTTGTAATCTGTCATACGGACGTGTCTCAACTGAAAAAAAGCCATCCGTATAGGTATTTTCCGGCTGAAATTCGATTGGAAAACAAATTTTTATCTGATGATCATAGGCATGATCGTTTATTTCTATTTTCAAATCAACCATCCGCGAAAGACTATCGAGAGTTACTATTTCACTAATTTTGATTGTCTCATGCTTAGGACTGCGACGCGAGTTCGTCCAGTTGAACATATCCGGGATTTCCCAAAAATATTCGATTTTATAAGCGGCGGCTTTAGGGGAATTATAAAGTAATTTGATTTGAGGATGCAGTTTTTTAGTCGTGAGAGGAATATGTGTCGCAGTTTTATCTTCAACACTGAATCGTCCCAGATCAACTTCGTCAAGAAAATAGCCTACTTCCGAGAAAAATTCACCTGTCTCTTTGGCAAATATTTCCAGCGTTCCATTTTCATTGATTTCAACGCGTAAGAAATCATTTTCCAATGAATTGCGCTCGGCACTGATTGGCACACCTGGATGAGATTTCGGTTTCCCGTTTAGATCAATCTCAAAGGTTTTCCAGCCCATTCCAGGAAAGTCGCGCAATTCAACTAAACAATGATATTTCGCTTTATCTATACTATCGAATTTGAATGCAGTTTCAGTCTCTTTATAGAGAATCCGAAATGGAATTTCACGTCCACCTACCTCTCTGGCAAGCACTGTATCGCGATTAATTATCAAAGGCAATTCGACAACGAATTCAATAATTTCGGATCGGCTATATGGTAATGGATTAATCACCGTAAAATAAATACTATTAGTATTAAAATCATCAATATGAATATTACCCGCAATTGCCGTAATTAAATCAGTAACCTGTCCCGTGATCCGATTCATCAGTTCAGTTTGAGTAGTATTAAGTGATTGGATAAACTTGTTCGGGTTAGTATCTACGAGGTAGGTAAATGTCTGGTTTTTTAGAAATTCCTCCCAGATATGATTCGTTGATTTCGATTCATTTTCCAGCTTTAAATATTTTGCAATCAATGTCCAGGGCTCAACAAAATATTGAATTAGGTTTTCGATACGATGATTGCCAAGCCCAATCAGTATGCTATGCCGGAGATAATAATCGAACTGAGTTTCAGAACTTTCGTCAACTTTTTCGATACAGATTTCACCTTTATATTCACTTACTTCACGCGAATCAATCTGCTCTTTAATTTCCCAGATGCAATTAGACAGCGATTCGATTTTCAAATCAGATTGAAATACGGAAGCCAATTTTTCGATATGAGCTGGTATAGTCTCCCAGTTTTTTTTATCATTAAATAAATAAACAAAAACTCGATTGGTTTCATTGCTAAAATATTCACGAAACGTTTCCTGTATCTTACTTTTGGCAAAATTCAAGCGATTGGGATTAAAAATAACTACTCGACCAACGAGTAGATCTGTGCCATCCAAACCTTCCCAGATAAATTCTCTGGTATTTTTATCAATTAATTTTATATCGTAGTCTATCAAAACAGCGTCAATATTGAAACCGGCCAGTATCTGAGGCGTCTGTGAATTTCTTCCACGCATCGCCGGTAAGTGAAAGTATTTTAAAATGTCGCCGATCTTACGCCCTTCCTGATGTCCCAGCAGAAGGTTACGAATTAACAATTCACCGGAAGTATGTCCGGAATGAAGCTGGATAAAGAACGGTCCGAAATGAATTTTTTGCGCTTCAGCCAATTGGTTAACTAAATCCACTTTTTCAGGATGAGTTTTCAAATATTCTCGTAAAGGGTAAATCATCTGGTCAAAATGATATAGTCCTTCCCGCTGGCCTTCTTTCAGACTATTCAGAAGATTATCAATTAATTCATTAATTTCCAACTGAGAAGGAAAAGGTAATGAATGATATGGATTATAAATTGGTATGCAATATAAACTTTTATTAGCGATAGACATTATATCAACATTTTTTATCATACAAGCCGAATTTGCCCAACTCAACTTGCTTTTCAGAATATATCACATTTTTAATGATATTTTCAATTATTTTTTAAACAAAGGACGAAGATCTACTTTAACCATTTGGTTGATAAAAATCGGACTGGATTTTTTCAAATAATTAACCTATTTTTCTATAGATTACAAACAGATTAAATATGAGTTTAGAAAATAAAATAACTATCGGAGGAATGATCGAGTTAAGGAACTTAATGATGGTTTCCATTTATTCGTTCCCCGACCAGCCGGGCTCAGCCGGAAAAGTTTTGACCTACTTCGGGCAGAAAGGAATCAGCGTTGATTTTATCACCGAGAGCCGTAATCTGGAAGGAGCAGCTGACCTGAATTTCTGCATTGATCAAAAATACAAATCGGACATTGCTCAGACCTTTCACGAATTATCCCTCATTATTCCAATTAGAGATACTAAAATAACCGGACCGGTGGCGATTGTCTCTTTTTATGGTCCTCATTTCCGCGAAAAACCGGCTATCGCCGGAACAATTTGCCAAACACTTGGCGAAGCCGGAATCAATATTCTGGGAATTTCAACCAGTATTTCTTCAGTATGTTGTGTAATTGACGATAATCAGGTTGATGCCACTCGCCGGGCTATAACAGCTAATTTCAATTTACCGGAGTAAAAATGAATCCACCCGATTCATTTACCAGTGATGAAAACAAAACCCGCGAGCAATTACTATGGGAATTGCATCAATTACGCAATCGGATTAATCGGCTCGAAGCCACCGATCTCGAGCGCCGCCGCATAGAAAAATCATTGAATAAATACGAAAAGAATTTTCGTGAATTGGTCAATCTCCTACCTCAAACCATTTATGAAATGGATAATGATGGAAAATTTCGCTTCACTAATCAAGTCGGATTTGAAACCTTCGGATATGATCAACAGGATATAGACGCTGGGGTCAATTTCTCCCAGCTTTTTATTCCGGAAGAACGGGAAAAACTTTTGCGCAATATTCATAAAATTTATAACAACGGCGACATCGAAGGTCACGAATATACCGCTTTACGGAAAGACGGGACAACCTTTCAAGCACTTATCTACTCCAGTCCTATTTTCTATGATAATAAACCGGTCGGTTTGCGCGGTGTGGTTATTGATATAACCGATCGGAAAAAAGTCGAACAAGACTTGAAAGATTCACGCGATCAGTTTCGCAACCTTTCAGCGCATTTGCAATCGGTACGTGAAGAAGAACGTTCCTATATTGCCCGTGAAATTCACGACGAGCTTGGTCAAGCGTTGACGGCTCTGAAAATGGACTTAATCTGGATCAATAAAAGACTCACTTCCGCTCAATCCGAAATTGCCGAAAAAATTAACTCTATGTTTGATTTAATTGATAAAACGATTCAAACTATTCGGCGGATTTCGACTGACTTGCGACCCGGCCTGCTCGATGATTTGGGATTGACCGCCGCAATCGAATGGTATTGCGAAGATTTCCAAAATCGGACCGGGATTCATTGCGACTTGCATCTGCGACCGGCAGAAATTGAAACTGATCAGGAACGGAGCATTGCCATTTTCCGTATTTTGCAAGAAACTCTGACAAATGTTGCTCGTCATGCCTATGCCAGCGAAGTCAAAGTCAACCTCAAAATCAAAGATCACGCTCTTGAAATGAAAATTGTGGATAATGGCATCGGTATTACTGATTCACAGGTCAACGATCCCCAAAATCTAGGCCTGGTTGGATTGCGCGAACGCGTTTATCCCTGGAATGGTCACATCACAATTAAAGGTCGCCCACAAAAAGGGACAACCGTTCTGGTCTTTATCCCATTAGATGGAAATATCCGATGATAAATTTGCTAATCGTTGATGATCATCCTTTGATCCGCCAGGGGTTACGTCAAACCTTTCTCGATACTACTGACATTCGAGTTAGCGGCGAGGCCGGCGATAACGCCTCCGCCATCGCCGAAATCGAAAACCATTACTACGATGCTGTAATTCTCGATATTTCACTACCTGACCGCAGTGGACTGGAAACTCTCAAACAAATCAAATCCCTTTCACCTTCTCTGCCGGTCTTAATTCTCAGCATTTTCCCCGAAAGTCAATATGCTATTCGGGTATTGAAAGCCGGAGCCGATGGTTATATCAACAAAGAAAGCCCTCCAGATGAACTAATCCAGGCCGTTCGTAAAATCGTAACTGGAGGAAAATACATTTCACCTTCGCTCGCTGAAAAATTGGCCGACAACCTTAGCGAAATAAATCAACGCCCCGCCCACGAAATCCTTTCCGATCGCGAATTTCAAACGATGTTGGCAATCGCCAGCGGCAAAACTGTCAAGGAAATCGCCACCGAATTCAACCTCAGCGTCAAAACTATTAGCACCTATCGCACTCGCATTTTACGTAAAATGCACCTGAAAAATAATGCCGAAATTATCTGCTATGCCGTCCGGCTGGGACTGGTGCAGTAGCATAAATTGCATCAGGCAATAGTTATTCGTTACGATTCATGGCGATTTATAGTTATTCATTGTGATTCATAGTCATTCATTGCGATTTGTTGTGATTCATTGTTATTCATAGTCATTCGTAGTCATTCATAGTCATTTATTATCATTCGTTGGTGTTCATTGGGTGAAGGGGACGAAGTTAGGATTTGCAAAATTATTGATTGACGGTGGTTGTCATTACACAATTGAGAGCCGAATCCAACTTTTCGATTGCTTTTTATCTAAAAACCGGTTATATTACTTACGAGTAACTTACGAGTAATTGACAAAATGAGAGGAAAAGCAAGATGGCCGAAAAACTTTCGCCTAAGAAACAGCGTTTTGTGGATTTCGTTCGTGAATTCACGGAGACCAACAAACGTGCCCCGACTTTCCTAGAAATTATGAACGGCTTGCAAATCAAGTCACCAGGCACAGTTAACTGGTATGTGCGTGAATTAGAAAAAACCGGTGTCCTTCGGCGTTCCGGCACGCCTAATGCCAAACGTGCGTTGTCTATTCCCGAAACGGAGAACACCAGCACTTTGCCTTTGCTCGGCTTGATTGCGGCTGGCTATCCGCTGGAAGCTATCGAAAACCAGGAAACAATCGCCGTACCGCCGGCTTACGTTCACCCGTCTAATTACGTTCTGAAAGTCAAGGGCGATTCGATGATTGACGACAATATTCAAGAGGGCGATTATATCATCGTTCGTCAGCAAGCTCAGGCTGAATCCGGTCAAACCGTAGTAGCCTTCATCAACAACGAAGCCACCCTGAAACGTTATTATCCTAAAACCAGTGGCATCGAACTTCATCCCCGCAATCCAGCCTACCCAGTCATCAAAGTCAAACCGGAAGACGAATTTCGGCTCGGCGGAGTGGTGCTGGCTGTATGGCGGAGGTATGAATGAGAAGAGAAATACTACACGGAGTTTCACAGAGGAAATACGGAGTAGCACGGAGATTTTTTAAAATTAAAAATAAACTCTCTGTGTATCCACGTATCATCTCTGCATTCCAGCCCGCCTGACCAAGTCAGTCGGGCCTTTCTCTTCTGTATAATTAAAGGAGATTTACCATGAAATACGCCAACTTAACTGCTCAAATAATCAAATCAGCTATGGAAGTTCACAATCAATTAGGACCTGGCTTGCTCGAATCGGCTTACGAAGAATGTCTGGTTTATGAACTACGCAGAGCCGGGCTTAAAGCCGAAACACAAATTCCGGTCCCCTTGGTTTACAAAGACATCAAACTCGATTGCGGCTACCGGATTGACATTTTAGTCGAGGATAAGGTTATTATTGAAGTCAAATCTGCCGACGCAATCCTGCCGGTGCATGAGGCTCAGATTCTTACTTATCTGAAACTGGCCCATAAGGAAGTCGGTTTGCTTATCAACTTCAACGTCAAACATCTCAAAGAAGGTATAAGACGATTCGTAATGGGAGTAAAGAATTAATGACGTGGAGGTTCACAGAAGGAATGCAGAGTATCCCAGAGATTTTTTATCAATTAAAAATAAACTCTCCGCGTGCCTTTGTATCATCTCCGTGCTCCTCCGTGTAACTAAAGGATAATTACCATGAAATATGCCAACTTAATCATTCAAAAAACTAAATCGGCCTATGAAAAATATCCGACTCATGAAATGTACAAAGTCGGACTTGAAAGTGAATTTATGACCCGGAGGTTCACAGAAGGAATGCAGAGTATCCCAGAGATTTTTTATCAATTAAAAATAAACTCTCCGTGTGCCTCTGTATCATCTCCGTGCTCCTCCGTGTCGCCTTTCTTTCCCGTGTAACCAAAAACCATGCCCGAATCGGTTTTACATATTCGTCTCGCAGATTTTGAACTCCAGGTGGAGCGTATGCTGGACTCGAGTCTGCGCACCCGCGCCATCGCCGTGATTTCCTCGCATCATCCAAACGGTACGATCGTCTGCGCCTCGCCGGAAGCTCTCAGCGAAGGCATTTATCCCGGTCTGAAAGTTGGCATTGCTCGCAAAATGTCGCATAGCGTAATGCTCCTGCCCTACAACTTAACGCTCTATACCAAAATCAATCAGTACATTTACCAGACTATTGCGCGCTATTCGCCAATCATCGAGCCAACCGTTTACGGTCAATATTTTGCCGATTTGAGCGGCATGCACGGCATCTATCGCGATAATCTGCAGGCCGGTAATCTGATTGCCCGCGACATTCAATTCAAAGTCAGTCTGCAAAGTCACATCGGCATCAGCGCCAATAAACTCGTCAGTCAAATCACCACTGCCGTTGTTCCGGAAACTATTCACCGCGTCGAGCCGGGCACCGAACCAAATTTTCTGGCCCCTCTGAATACCGAAGTTCTGCCGGTGACAGGCGAACCGTCGGTCAATAAACTTGTGCGTTTCCTCTTCCTCTCTCAGGTACAAAATGTCCAGCAGGTAACTACTGAAAGCGAAACCGGCACTATTCTTTTTGGCAAATATTACCGCCGCCTTTTTAGGGAAGCCCGCGGACAGGATAATTCTCCGGTCAGACCGCCGCAAAAAACCGACCGCATCACCGAACAAACCGTTCTAACCACCGACACCAACGACGAGGTTCAATTGCTGGCCGCTGTGCGCAACTTAGCCGAACAGATTGCCTATCAATTGCGGCGGCGCCACCAGATCGCCAGAACGCTGAGTGTGGAAATTCACTATACCGACGGTTTCAAGAACAGTCGCAAAGGCACTATCACCGCAAACGATGATGTCACTGTCATTACGGAAGCTACCCGCCTTCTCCTGCTGGCTAATTACCGCCGCAACCGCGTCCGGGCTATTATTCTGGACGCAACCAACTTCCAGCCGGTAATTAATCAATTGGATTTATTTCGACCGCCTAAAGACGACCGCCTGTCGCAGGCTCTCGACCAAATTCGCCAGAAATATGGCTTCGCCAGCATCGGCAGTGCTGCGGGGTTAATCACAAAAAATACAGTTGCGACACAGAGGCACACAGAGAAAGCACAGAGTATCACGGAGAATTTTTATAAATTAAAAGTAAACTCTCCATGTGCCTCCGTGTCATCTCCATGCCTCTCCGTGTCGCCTTAAAAATTATGTTCGCTCACCTTAATACTCACTCCACTTATTCGAAGATGCGCGGGACGGCGTCGCCGCAGGCTTTGCTGGCACAGGCCAAAGCCGCTCACCAAACGCATCTGGCCTTGACAGAAATCAACGGTCTGTGGGGTTTTATTCGCTTTGTGCAGTGGGCGCGTGAAGTCGGTATCCAGCCAATCGCCGGTACTAATTTGCTCACTCCGAATTTCGACCTCATCCTGCTGGCCGAAAATCAGTACGGTTACGAAAATCTTTGCCGCACTATTTCACGAATCCACGATGATGAAAATCTATCCGTAGTCGAAGTCCTGAAGCCGTATGCCAAGGGACTTTTCGTCCTGGCGCATCAGGAAAACGTTCTGGCTGAACTCGCGCGTTTCATTCCCGCTACCCATCTTTTCGTAGAACTGCGTCCCGGCGTGAGCGAACAAGAAACTCGGCGCCTCGCGGAAATCTTTCATCTCGAAATCGTCGCCACTGGCGATGTTTATTTCCTCAAACCGGAAGATCAGAAGACCCATCGCATTCTGCGCGCCATTGACAAAAATTCCACACTTTCGCAACTTGCACCCAGCGATTACAAAAGCGAACAGCATTTCTTTCGCACCGAGAAGGAAATGATTGACCTCTTTCCCAATAGCCTGGACGCTATCAACAACTCGCAGTTTCTCGCCGAGCGCTGTAAAACCGACTGGAACCACACCAATACGATCTTCCCCGGCCTTTCGCTCAAGGAAACCAATCTCGCCAATCGCCAACTGCGCCAATTAGTTTACGACGGCGCCAAGGTCCGCTACGGCGAAATTGATCAGATCGTTAAAAAGCGCATCGAATATGAACTTTCTCTGATCACTCAGAAAGGCTACGCGCCGTATTTTCTCATCGTCTATGACATCGTCAAGCAAACTCAAACCACTATCGGGCGCGGTAGCGGAGCAGCTTCCATTGTCAGCTATTGCCTTTTCATCACGCAGGTTGATCCGATCAAATACAACCTGTGCTTCGAACGCTTTATCCATCCCGAACGGGTTGATATGCCGGATATTGACGTTGATTTCGCCTGGGATGAGCGCGATGCTATCCTGGATTACATTTTCAAAAAATACGGGATAGAACGCACCGCTATGGTTTCCAACCAGGTTATGCTCCAGCCGCGTTCGGCTATTCGAGAAGTCGCCAAAGTCTATGGCCTATCTAACGAGGAAATCAAAGCCGTTACCAAACGCGTCGGCTACTTTGCCAGAAAAACCGAACTTTTGGAGTGGCTCAGTACCGATCCGCGTTTCCGCAATCTCGACCTCGATGACACTTTGCGCGAAATTATCCTGCAAAGCGAGAAAATCGTCGGCGTTTTTCAGGTTTCATCGGTACATCCCGGCGGTGTGATCATCGTACCGGACGAAATCCGCAAATACGTGCCGGTATTAACGGCTACCAAAGGTGTCCAGATCGTCGAATGGGAAAAAGATCAGGTCGAGGATTCCGGCTTGCTGAAAATTGACATCCTCGGCAATCGTTCGCTGGCGGTCGTGCGCGATACTTTGAAACAGATTGGCTTGTACCGCAGTGAATTTATGGACTATCATAAAATTCAACCAGTTGGCGATCCGGCTACGCAGGATTTAATGCAAAGCGGCCGCACGATGGGCATTTTTTATATCGAGAGCCCTGCTACACGTCTGCTGTTAAAAAAAGCTGGGCGAGTTGATTTCGAGCATGTGGTGATTTACTCTTCGATCATTCGTCCCGCCGCTAATCGCTTTATCAATATCATGCTAGAGCGAATTCATGGGAAACCCTGGCAACTCTTGCATCCCGACCTAAAATGTTTAGAGGAAAGTTACGGCATTATGGTTTACGAGGAACAGGTCTCAATGGTAGCTCGCGAAATCGCCGGCCTTAGTTATGCTGAATCAGATTACATTCGGAAAGTGATTTCCCGCCCGGCACTGGCGCATCTGGTTCCCATCTGGAAACAGAAATTTATCAACGGCGCATTGGCACGCGGTTATTCACAGAAATTAGCGGAAACGCTCTGGGAAATGATCGAATCCTTCTCGGGTTATTCGTTCTGCAAGCCGCACTCGGCCTCGTATGCGATGCTCTCGTTCACTTGTGCCTATCTAAAAGCCCATTTCCCGGCGGAATTCTTGGCGGCAGTAATTTCCAACCAGGGCGGCTATTATTCCACTTATGCCTATCTGAGTGAAGCCCGCCGCTGGGGCATTCAAATCCTGCCGCCGCATATCAATCGGAGTTGGAAAGAATATCGCGGACGGCGTGACAAAATCCGGGTGGGTTTTATGGCGATCCGCAACCTGCAGGACAAAGCCGTCGAAGCAATTCTAAAGGAACGTAAAAACGGCGATTTCAAAAACCTCGATGACTTTCTCAAACGAGTTGACCTTGACCTGGCCGACGCTATGGCACTGACCAATGCTGGTTGTTTTGCCGAATTCGAGTCACAATTATCTCACCGTGAAATTGCCTTCAAGGTCGCCAGCTATTACTTACAAAAAGGCGACCGACGCCCGTTGACACCACCGGCTAACCGTCAGCCTGTCACCCGGCTGGAAAAGTTATCTCTCGAAATCGAATCGTTCGGTTTCCCAATTTCAGAGCATCCGCTAGAACGCTATCTGCCGGTTTTTGACGGTAAAATAAAAAAAGCCTGCGACCTGGCGCAATATATAGGGCAAACGATCAACCTGCTGGGCGTTTACATTACGCGTAAAGTCGCTACAACCAAACAGCATGATCCGATGGAATTTGTCACTTTCGAGGATGAAACCGACATCTTCGAGTGCGTTATGTTCCCGGAAACGTACAAGGAATTCGGTGATCTACTGAACTGGGAAACGCTTTTCGTCATCCGCGGCAAGGTCGAGGGAACCTATAAAACTTACACTGTCACGGTCGAGAAACTCGCCAGCCTGCAACGCACCGTCGAGAAAATGACGCCAAAACAACGGTCACACGCCAAACCGACTTTTGCCGAGGTGCATTTCGCTAAGGAATATTGAGAAAAATTGCGATGTAAGTGCTTTTAAGTACTGATAAGAAAACCTCAGGATGTTAATAGGTATTGCTTTTGGTTAATCGATATTATATATTTCATACGTTAATATTAACGATGGAGATTTAGTATGAATACAGTTACAATTTCACCAAAATTCCAGGTCGTCATTCCTCAAAATGTCCGAAAACGTTTAAACCTTAAAGTCGGGCAGAAGTTGGAAGTGATTGACTATAATGGAAGAATTGAGCTTATCCCGGTAGTTAGCATTAATGAGCTAAGAGGTGTATTAGAAAATTCAAAAGCCGAGATTGAACGTGAGGAAGATCGTTTATGAACCTAGTTGATTCCTGCGGTTGGTTGGAATATTTGAAGAACGGCAAAAATGCCAGCCGATATGCTGAGGCTCTGGAAGACACTCAGAATTTACTTGTACCGGCAATTTGTATTTATGAAGTTTTTAAAGTTGTTATGCGGGAAAAAGGCGAACAGCGGGCGCTTTCAGTTGTGGCATCAATGAAACAAGGTCAGGTTGTTTCTATTGATCATACTGTAGCCCTATTGGCGGCTAAACTAAGCCTTGAATATCAACTTCCAATGGCGGATAGCTTGATCCTCGCTACTACTCACTTGAATAAAGCCAATCTCATAACTCAGGACGAGCGTTTCCGAAATTTGGATAATGTCACTTTTATCGAGTAATACTAACCTTCATAATACCTTACAAATTAATTTGTTAACGAAATAAATCCAGTGGTTATCATTTTATTTTTAAACCATTATTGATAAGATTAAATTAACCCCGCTGTTTGGAGAGGTGGCAGAGTGGTTGAATGCGGCGGCCTCGAAAGTCGTTTCCTGACATTTCGGGACGGGGGTTCTTCCGTAGGAACTCCTAACGGAGAAATCCCTCCCTCTCCGCCAATGTATTATGTATATGTCTTAAAAAGCATTAATGGTAATTTCCATTACATTGGCCATTCTGAAGATATTTCCTTCAGACTAAAACAGCATAATGCTGGCAAAGTTCGCGCGAGTAAAGCCCACCGACCATATACATTGATTTACTTTGAGGAATATCAGACAAAAAGTGAAGCTCAAAAACGTGAATACTACCTTAAACGAGGTAAAGGGAATTTTTGGTTAAGGGAGCACCTTAAAGAAAAAGGGGGTTGGTAAATAATCAGGACGGGGATATTCCCCCCAGAAGAACAGTTCTAGAAGTGTGATACATAGCCAGATAGAAAATTTCTCCTTCTTAAAAAAATAATCCTTATAAAGTCTTATAAATGAAGTTATTAGTGAAATAAATCCAGCGGTTATCATTTTATTTTTAAACCATTATTGATAGAATTAAATTAACCCCGCTGTTTGGAGAGGTGGCAGAGTGGTTGAATGCGGCGGCCTCGAAAGTCGTTTCCCGATTATCTCGGGACGGGGGTTCTTCCGCAGGAACTCCGCTGGAGAAATCCCTCCCTCTCCGCTAATGTATTACGTATATGTCTTAAAAAGCGTTACTGGTAATTTTCATTACATTGGCCATTCTGAAAATATTTCCTTCAGACTAAAACAGCATAATGCTGGGAAAGTTCGCGCGAGTAAAGCCCACCGACCATATACATTGATTTACTTTGAGGAATATCAGACAAAAAGTGAAGCTCAAAAACGTGAATACTACCTTAAACGAGGTAAAGGGAATTTTTGGTTAAGGGAGCACCTTAAAGAAAAAGGGGGTTGGTAAATAATCAGGACGGGGATATTCCCCCCAGAAGAACAGTTCTAGAAGTGTGATACATAGCCAGATAGAAAATTTCTCCTTCTTAAAAAAATAATCCTTATAAAGTCTTATAAATGAAGTTATTAGTGAAATAAATCCAGCGGTTATCATTTTATTTTTAAACCATTATTGATAGAATTAAATTAACCCCGCTGTTTGGAGAGGTGGCAGAGTGGTTGAATGCGGCGGCCTCGAAAGTCGTTTCCCGATTATCTCGGGACGGGGGTTCGAATCCCTCCCTCTCCGCAAGTGAATATGGTTAAATACGGCAGGCTCAACAACCATTTACTGACATCTCGGGACGGGGGTTCTTCCGGAGGAACTCCTAACGGAGAAATCCCTCCCTCTCCGCATAAGAATTAAGACAGGATTAACAGGATTATATTTGATTTATTTTGATATAATTATAAATCGGTTAATATCTTATTAACCACTGATTTAATTCCAATTAATAAATCGAATCTCGATAGTTTTAACACAAATTTTCAATATTCAATCTACAATTTGTCTCCAAAAACAAAGTAGGTTGTGCAGGTACCTTCGCTACTGACCATACAGGCGCCCTGTGGATTTTCTGGTGTACAGATTTTCCCAAATAACCGACATTCCGGTGGAATTTTGGCACCTCGCATAATATCTCCACAAATACAACCCGAAACACTTTTAGTTGGAGGCAATTTTATTTGGAATTTACAATCGGCATCAAACTGGCGGTATTTTGCCTGAATTTTAAGACCACTATTATGAATTTTGCCCATCCCGCGCCAGATTGAATCGCAGGGCTCGAAAACTTCCGCCATTATTCTCTGGGCTTGGCGGTTACCACCTGGTTTGACGGTGCGGCGATATTGATTCTCGACTTCCGCCCGACATTCTGCAATTTGTTTAACCAGCATAAAAATCGCCTCAAGCATATCGAGCGGCTCAAATCCAGCCACCACGCACGGAATTCGATATTCATTAGCTATGAATTGGTAAATTTCCGGGCCGGTTATAGCGCTAACGTGTCCCGGGCAGATAAAACCATCTAACTTTATTTCGCCGGAATCCAGCAGGGTTTGCATCGCTTTCGGCATAGTTTTATGGCCTGACATTACCGAAAAATTTGTGATTTGCCGATTTTCGGCGTTTAAAATTGCTGAGGCAACATTCGGTGCAGTCGTTTCGAAACCAATCCCCAGAAAAACGACCTCCCTTTCTGGATTTTGTTCAGCGATTTCAACTGCCTCGAGCGGCGAATAACAGGTTCGCACATCGGCACCCTCAGCTTTGGCGGATTGCAAACTACCATAACTACCGGGAACTCGCATCATATCGCCGAAAGTCGTTATTATAACGTCAGGTAATTTGGCAATTTCGATCGCCCGATCAATAAATTCACTATCAGTTACACAGACCGGGCAACCCGGCCCGCTGATCAAATTGATATTCTCTGGTAGCAATTTTTTCAATCCGAATTTGAAAATGGTAATTGTATGACCGCCGCAAACTTCCATTAGATTAATAATTTTACTCGGTGTAATCGCTCGAATGCGCTCGGCGGCTCTGATAATTAATTCCGGATTGCGATATTCGTCAATGTATTTAATCATGCTGGTCGTCTTCGCTTTCCGGACTGAAGATCGGCAGTAACTTCCTCCCAGGCGGCGAGATTCTCGAGCGCCACGGTTTCATCCAATTTCTCAATGGCAAAACCGGCGTGCACAATGATATAATCACCGACATTGACATCGCTTAAAAAGTCAAGATTAGCCTGGTATATGACTCCCCCGACTTCAGCTTTGGCACGAGTTCCGTCAATTTCAATAATTCTCATCGGCACAGCCAGGCACATTATAACTTCTCCAATTGATTTTGAATGATCGCGTTAGCAATTACCGTCTGGCCGAGAGCAATTCCGCCGTCGTTGCAGGGTACCAAACGATGGGTACGGACTTTGAAATCGTGTTCGTTAAGCAATTGCGATAGACGCGTCAACAAGTAAACATTCATAAAAACGCCTCCGCTTAGCGCCACCGTCCTAAGACCGGTCATTTCTCGGGCTTTTAGAGCGGCTTGCAAAAGAATATTTGCCAATCCGTTATGAAATTTGGTAGCGATTAGTCCGATTCCAGTTTGATGTTTGACATCCATAATGACTTCTTCAATCATCTTGCGCCAATCAATGGCAAATCTATTAGTTCCGGTTTCGATTTCAAAGTCATAAGTAGGGCGGTCATTTCCATCCTCAATGCATTGTTCAAATTCCACAGCCGCTTGGCCTTCATAATTTACCTGATTACGTAAGCCTGCCAGTGCCGCTACCCCATCGAAAAGGCGACCGCAGGAAGTCGTCAAAGGCGAGTTGAAGCCAGATTTCAGCATATTAATCACAATGTCAATTTGTTCAGGCGGAACGCTTTCCAAAAATGGAAATTTTTGCGAGCTAATTTCTGAACCCAGGGTTTCGTAAAGATAGCTAACCGCCATTTGCCAGGGATATTTAATTGCCGCCGAACCGCCCGGCAGACGAGCCGGTCGGAAATGCCCAATCCGTTCAAAACGATGCATTTCCACTTTCAAAATTTCACCGCCCCAGATTGTGCCGTCGGTGCCATAGCCGGTTCCATCTAGAATAATGCCGATTGCCGGTTCAGCAACATCATTTTCAGCCAGACAAGCAACGGCATGAGCGTGATGGTGTTGAACACCAATTTTTTCGACTCGCCGACCGTCAGGAGTTTCATCCGGATACTCAAGGGCAAATTTGGTCGAAAGATAATCCGGATGCAAGTCATAGGCTACAACTTCCGGCTCAATAGCGAAAATATTTTTAAAATGGTTAATGCCATTTTTGAGTGACTTTAGCACCTCAAAATTAACTAAATCGCCGATATGCTGACTTAAGTAAACATGATTGCTTTGCGCGAGGGCAAAAGTGTTTTTCTGTTCCGGTCCACAAGCCAAAATCGGGCGAATAAATCCATTTTTATAGGGAACGACGCCTGGCGCAAAGCCCCGCGAACGTCGCAACGGATAAGGTTTATTATTCCATACACGATAAACTGAATCGTCACAGCGGATGTGAATTTTGCGATTATGCGTTAAAAAATAATCGGCGATCCGGTTCAATCGGGCAAGCGCATCGTCATCTTGATAAGCAATTGGTTCGTCGCTGATATTGCCACTGGTAAGCACCAGCGGATATGGAAAAAAATACATAAGTAAATAGTGCAACGGTGAATACGGTAAAAAACAGCCGAGATAATGATTGCCCGGCGCCACAGCCGCAGCGACATCCTGACCAGGCAATTTTCGCAGTAAAACAATCGGATGAGGTACGCTATTCAATAAATGCTCTTCCTCCCGGCTGCATTTACAATATAATGCAATTTCCGAAAGGCTCGGAAACATAACGGCAAATGGTTTATCCTCCCGGTATTTGCGTTGACGTAGAGTCACGACAGCCGCTTCATTGCGGGCATCGCAAGCTAAGTGAAAACCGCCGACGCCTTTGACGGCGATAATCCGACCGTCGTGCAATAGTTCAGCGACTTTTTCGAAAACAGAACGGTTAGCACCTGCATCGCCGCCGGTAAGTAATTCCCGGCCGGAACTATCGAGTAATTGCAGACGCGGCCCACAGACCGGACAGGCATTCGGCTGAGCATGAAAACGCCGATTAGACGGATCGTCATATTCGCGCTGACATTCCAGGCACATTTTAAATTCGCACATTGCCGTCATTGAACGATCGTACGGCACATCCTGAATAATCGTAAAGCGCGGCCCGCAATTCGTGCAATTGATAAAGGGATAAAGATAACGCCGGTTAAACGAATCGAACATTTCGCGCTGGCAATCCGGACAAATATCCAGATCAGGAGAAACCTGGACACTTTTCGTCGGCTCATTTTGGCTTTCTACAATCTTAAATTCCAAAAATTTCTCAGCCGCTATGAATTGCGCTACTTCAAATTGCTCGATACGACAGCGCGGCGGTGGGGAATTACGGATTTTTTCTTCGAAATAAGTAAGTTGTCTCGGTTCACCTTGAGCAACAATTTCCACACCGCTCGAATTGTTTCGCACCCAACCGGTGAGTTGATATTGCCTGGCAAGATTATAGATAAACGGCCGGAAACCGACCCCCTGTACGATTCCGGTAATTATTATTTTATGACTAATCATTTAACAGACTGGTCTGTCCAGCGGGTAGATTAATCGGCTGAATACATTGGGGAGAATTATTTTTGACAGAATTGACGAAAGTCGAAACGGGGTAAGCGATTAGCGGCATTCGTGATGGCTGAAGTAATTCCAGCGCTGTTTTTTGATCGAATTGATGGCAATTGATCCAGATGTCAATTTCTTCCGGCGTCAGGATTGCAGGCATTCGCTGGTGAATATACTGTAATTGGGCATTAGCCGGAGTGGTGATGACGGTATAAGTAAGGTATTTTTTGCCATCCGAAGCAATCCAACAACTATAAAGCCCAGCCATCGTTAGAAGTTTCTTATCCGGATGATGAATGTAGAACGGTTGCTTGCGACTTTCGGTTTTCTGCCATTCATAGTAGCCATCGGTAATTACCACACAGCGATGATTATTCATCAGCCCGCGAAACGATGGTTTCTCCGTCAGTGATTCACAACGGGCGTTGATCATAATCGGCACTGAAGTAGCATCTTTTACCCATTCTGGAATTAAACCCCAACGCATCGCCCGCACGATTCGCCCATTTTCATACACTAAAATCGGCATGATGCTGGTTGGCGCTATGTTATAATTCGGCTGGATTTCGAGTGAATTATCCCATTCTTTGATGGAAAGTTCCTCGATGATTTCCATCTTGCCTTTGGTCAGTGTCTTACGTCCGCACATAAAACCCTTCCTTTTACCTGGGTCAAATTCTAACTAACATCATCTTTTAATATAAACTGGCTGCTTAGTGAAAACCAATATTTCTTGGGTTGTAAAATTAAAAGCCGATTTTTCCAACATTTGACATCTCTTGCCGGAAAACCATGATAGATTAAAAAATCTTCAAGCCCAGATCGCCGTGCTTATTGAAATCGAGTACGATCTTTTAATCCAAATCAAACAATACCTTGCTCGAGCATGGCTTCGGCGACTCGCTTAAAACCAGCCACGTTGGCGCCTTTGGCATAATTACCAGGATCCCCAACCTCCGCCGCTGCAGCAAGACATTGCGAATGGATATTTGACATAATCCATTTCAATTTTTCATCAACTTCTTCTGCACTCCAGGACAAACGTTCCGAATTCTGGCTCATTTCCAGACCGGAAACTGCCACACCACCGGCATTGACAGCTTTGCCGGGAGCATACATCATTTTAGCGTTAGCTAATTTGAAAGCTTCCGGCGTACAACCCATATTCGAGACTTCCGCTAGAACCTGGCACCCATTCTTGATCAAATTCTGGACATTCTCAAGGCTGACTTCATTTTGAAAGGCGCAGGGCATCGCAATATCCATCGGGACAATATCCCATGGTCGAGCTTGCGGATAGAATTTGACGCCGAATTTATCAGCATAATCCTGAACAATATCGCGTCCGCTGGCGCGCATTTCCAGCATATAATTCCATTTTTCCTCAGTTCCAACCCCGTCTGGGTCAATAATACAGCCGTCAGGTCCGGATAATGATATTACTTTCGCTCCTAACTCAGTGGCTTTTTTGGCAACACCCCAGGCTACATTTCCGAAACCTGAAACTCCCACTGTTTTTCCCTTAATCGTTGAGCCTTTGGTTTTCAGCATCTCGACAACGAAATAAACCGCACCATAGCCAGTGGCTTCCGGCCGAAGCATACTACCACCAAAAGATAAACTTTTGCCGGTTAAAGTAGCCGCATCGAAGCGATTCACGATCCGTTTATATTGGCCAAAAAGGTAACCAATCTCGCGACCTCCAACACCTACATCACCGGCAGGAACATCGAGATATGGACCAATATGACGATGCAGTTCCGTCATAAAACTCTGGCAAAATCTCATAATTTCATTCTCGGATTTGCCGCTCGGATTGAATTCTGAACCGCCTTTTCCACCACCCATTGGCAGAGTTGTTAAAGCATTTTTAAAAGTTTGCTCGAAAGCCAAAAATTTCATCATACTTAACGTGACTGCTGGATGAAAACGTAGTCCGCCTTTATAAGGGCCGATAGCGCTGTTGAACTGAACGCGATAACCGACATTGACCTGCACCTCGCCACGGTCATCCATCCACGGAACCCGGAAAATAACCACTCGTTCTGGTTCCACGATCCGCTCCAGTATTTTTGCCTTTTTATACTTTGGATTACTCTCGACAAACTCCTCTAGTGATTCCAGAACTTCCGTAGCCGCCTGTAGGAATTCCTTTTCCCAGGGGTAACGCTTCTGAAGACCTTCAATTACCGAATTGACATAGCTCATTTAACCTCCGATTTTTTTTATAAATTTTTACCAATATACTTTGGGGCATTTAAAATTGTCTAATTAATGAAAATAATATGAAAATCATAACCGAGTAAAAATTAATAAAGATTTCCCAAAAACTTATAATAATTTATAGCGATTGACAGGGATTTGAAATAATATCGTAATTCATTTTATATGGATGAAGGTGGTTGAGCTTAAAGTATCAATAAATTTATGCTCCGAAACCAAGTTAGCCCAGCATTTGGAGTGACAGAAATTGGTTTGGCTAATCTTAAATAGTAACCGAGAACGCAGGAATGCATGAGTGCATTAATGCATGGGTGCATGGGTGCATGGATGATTGATTGGGTTTCAGGTAACCGGTTACAGGTTACTGGTTTCAGGTAGGTAAATTATGGTTAAATCTAATTCTACTTCTATTTTCTGAATTTTAGATCAAAAAAAATCTTGTCCCGCCGAGCGGAACTCTCTCACCAGAGACTCCTCCGGAGCATTCGGGGTCAATCTTGTCTAAAAACTCTATTGATTTACAATACCTTGACCGCAGAGCTGTATCAAAAAAAAGAAATCTTGTCAATCTTGTCTAAAAATACAAATGCTCGATGCGCCGAAACCAATCTAGCCCCGCCTGCGGGTCGGAAATTGGTTTACATCTGCGGTGGGTGTTTATCAAAAAATCATTAATTCCTAATTAGCCCGGAGGGCTTCAAGTTTTGTAGAAAAACATAATAGCCAGAAACTCCTACCTCGGAGTTTCAACTTTCGATAAAATTAGGGGAAGTTCTGATAACCTAGCAAACAACATTGCAATAAAATAGTATTGTAATTTTAACAAAGCTCCTAGCGCGGTCAAATAAAGATTGCCTGCGGCAAATAACCAAATCAATTCGTCAACCGCTCTAATTATCAGACGATTAGACGGGACAATATAAGATAGTTTTCAGGCTGTTGATCTATTTTAAAAAGTCACTTTTTAAAATGTTTTAGTCATTTGACAATTTTATCAAACCATTAAATAAAATTGTTAAGTCATTTGGAACTTTTGTTGGACGGTAAAATAAGATTGCCAAATCATTTGGCCATTTATTTTAACCGGTAAACAAAGTGGCCAAATCGTTTGGACGTTTTATCAGACGGTCAAATTGTTTGGCCAAATCGTTTGGCCATTTATTTTTACCAACAAACAAAGTTGTCAAATCATTTAAATGTTTTATCAAGTAATTAAAATAAATTATTTAGTCATTTGATAATTTATAAAAATCGCTCGAAAAGGGACATTTTCTTCTCAATCCTCTTCGAGGAATAGCTTTTCTGTAATCTTATTTTTCTACAATACTTGAACCGCAGAGTGGTATGAGAAAAAAGGGAAAAAATCTAGTTAATCTTGTTTCACCAGAGACTCCTTCGGAGTCAATCCTGTATATCTTGTCTAAAAATATGCATCGAAACCATTTCCCGACCCGTCGCAAACGGGGCTAAATTGGTTTTGGTGCATTTTCCCGGGTACTGATAACAGCTCTTGGAAAATCTTGAGGGCTAATAACTTAGTCTCTCGGTTCCCATATATATTCACCGGCTGAATTGATATAACCAATTCTGTTACCTGTCTCAATCCTTGCAAGACCTTTGTGAAAAATATGTGCTTTGTCGAATATACAATCAATAACTATTCTTCCGGTTTTATCAATATATCCCCATTTTGAACCTATTTTTACTGGTGCCAATCCCATAGAGAAACTGCCTGCATTATCAAATATGGGCTCAATAATCATTCCCCCCGATTGATCAATAAAGCCAAACTTCTCATTTTTACTAAGAATACTAAAATCTAACTTAACTTTAATTAATGCCAGGCCTTCTGAAAAACTGTTAGAACTACTAAACTGGGTTTTAATTACCATTTTACCTTTTTTATCAATATACCCCCAATAATTACCGATTTTCACTGCTGATAAACCCTCGGAGAAGCGATTAATTTTATCAAACTGTGGTTTGATAATTATCTCACCAAATTTATCTATATAACCCCATTTATTATCTATCATTATGATGGCAAGATCATCGTAATAATCATCAGCCCTATCAAATTTAGGCTCAACGATGAATTTCCCAGTTTTATCAATATATCCCCATTTAGTGCCTATTCTTACGGGCGCTAAACCATTTGAAAAACTACCTGCTTCATCAAATTGAGGTTCAATAATAGCTACACCAAATTTATTAATAAACCCCCACTTTTGATTTAATTCTACACCCGCAAGACCTTCCGAAAATTCCCATCCGAAATCAAAAATAGGTTCAATTATAATCGCACCTTCTTCATTGATATATCCAAACCTATTATTTTTTTCAAATTGAAATATTCCGTCAGAATAATGCAATATATCAAATAAATCAGGGTGAATAAATACTTTTCCATTTTGATCTATTACTCCCGATTTATTATTAATTCTTATTATTGCGTAGCCATTAAAATATTCGTTTGATTCATCAATCTTCGGCTCAATAACTATTCTACCTGTTCTGTCAATATAACCATATTTGTTATTAACCTTGACAAGATATAAATCTATTGGGCTTTTGGTCATTAAAATTCTATTATTAAATATAATATTATCAGTTTCAATAACAGTTTGTAAGCCTGTCAAAACATTTGAAGGAAGCTGAGGCCACCATCCCGAGGTTTGTTGGGTAGCAAATCCGACTAGTCCCACAATATAATTTGCACACAGCCTCGAATAACCACCTTTTGCCGGATTAAGAGTCGCATCTTTCATTAAATCTTTAGCATAAGCTTTCATTTTCTTAATTAAATAATAATTATTATAATACCTTATGCCTATCCCCGTAAGTATTAAAATAATACCAATTATTCCGTTAAAGAGTAACGTTATTAATCCCATTAAAATAATGATAAGTCCTATTTTTTTCCACACATTTTCCTTTTTATATTGAGGAAAATTATCAATAAAAGCAAGATTATCAATATGTAAAGATAGTAAACGCTTCGAAATAGACTCGGAAAACATCGTCCAATGATTCCAAAAATCCACAACTGCCTCTCTGGCATAGACGGTTATAGGTTCATTGAATTCCATTTCTACTTGTTTGATAAAATCTTCCCAGATTATCCCTCTTATTTTGGCCTTTTCCTTTATTATTTCAATTCTTGATTTTTGGTTACTCTCTACCTTTGAAATATAATTCAGTTCATTAATCGCAATATCATTATTTTCTTCTATTTCCAATGATTCTTTTAAATAATTCTTTGCCTCATCGAGATGGCCTAAATTAATTAATTGAACACCTGCTCCCCGTAACGCTATTGCGCGTTCGTGATTTCGAATGTTTGGTAAATTCAAGGCTTGTTTATAATAATCTAATGATCTGAAATAATCACCAAGGCGACCATAAACTGCACCTAATTCGGTAAAAAACTTTGGGTTCTGGGGCTCCATCAATAAACCTTTATTCAACCAGGATATTGCCTTTTTATATTTGCCTTTTTCGATTAGGATATACGCCAGATAATAACAAGCTCGAGGATATACTGATGGTATCCAGTAGATTTCTTCCATCTTATTTAAATAACTAAGGAATTCTAGATTATCCCATAACTTAATATAATGTTTATCCCCCTCGGTAAATTCATATTCATAATTTTCAGGGCAACGGCTACAAACTTCTTCCAGAATTATTTGGGCTAATTCAAAGTCTCCATCATTTAAATACTCAAGTGCTTGTTCTACTTTCTTGGCATCAGCCTGTTCAACTTTTGACAACATAATACATTTACCTCAGTTTTTAAATTTATCTTTTATAATTAAAAATAAAATAATCAAATAGGCTTAAATTGTCAAATAAAAGGTAAGGTTGTGATATTGGAATAAAACAGTGATAAAATTTTAGCAACACCTAACGCAATCAAATAAAGATTGTCTGTGGCAAATAGTTTCTTCTTTATCCTCTTTGAGGAATAACTTCTCTGCGGTTTCGTCTTAGTACAATACCTTGACCGCAGAGCTGTATCAAAAAAAAGAAATCTTGTTAATCTTGTCTAAAAACACAAAGATGCGCCGAAACCAATTTAGTCCCGCTTGGGGCGGGTCGGAAATTGGTTTAGCTAGGACTGAAAAGAATTAAACTTTCCAAAAAATCGGGGAAAGTCCTGATAAAAAATGGATTGATTTCACCGGAGCTGGTCATTAAATTGGACTGTTTTTTATGAGAACGAGTGCTATAAAAAAATATACAGTAAAATTGAGGCTACATTTACGATCTTTTTCTTATTTTGTTTCGAACAAAATAAGACTTTCTTATGTATTACGAAACCCGATCTCTGTGAAACAGCATACCATCGCTTACGGATAAAAATCTAACAAGGGAATAAGACTATGGAAAAATGGTGGCAATTGAACATTTCTCAATTGTGTGAAAAACTTGGTTCGGATCCTGAAAAGGGGCTTTCCTCAAAAGAAGCCTTAAAACGTCTCACTCAATACGGTCCCAATCAACTCCAAGAACAAAAAGGTCGGCATCCAATTTTTCTTTTTTTGGATCAATTTAAAGATTTTATCATCTGGGTACTGATCGGGGCCGCTATTGTATCGGGTTTTCTCGGAGAATGGATTGATGCTCTGGCTATCCTCGCTATTGTAATTTTCAATGCCATTTTGGGGTTTGTCCAGGAATATCGAGCCGAAAAAGCCATTGTGGCTTTAAAACGATTGTCCACTCCTATGGCTAAGGTGATTCGAGATGGAAATCAAATGACTATTCCTTCGAGTGAAGTAGTTCCTGGCGATGTAATCGAAGTCGAAGCCGGGGATCACATTCCCGCCGATTCCCGAGTGCTCTGGCATACCTCGAATTTCGGTGTTGAAGAAGCTAGTTTGACTGGAGAATCGGTTCCGGTTTTAAAAAATACCGAATCCATTGAAAAATCCGAAATCCCATTAGGGGAACGCACGAATATGGTTTTTGCCGGGACTTCGGTAGTTAGTGGCAAAGCCAGGGCTATGGTGGTCACTACCGGAATGCAGACCGAGTTGGGCAAAATCGCCGGCATGATTCTCGCCATTGAACATGAAACTACGCCCTTACAAAAACGACTCGAAGCGTTTGGACATTGGATTGTCTATTTATGCTTCGCTATTGTAGCGGTAGTTTTCGTTATGGAATTGCTCCGTGGGGGAAAGCTCATTGATATATTCCTTACTGCCGTGAGCCTTGCCGTGGCGGCAATTCCGGAAGGATTGCCGGCCGTGGTGACCATTGCGTTGGCTTTAGGGGTTCAACGTATGGTGCGACGCCACGTGCTCATTCGGAAGCTCCCTTCTGTGGAAACTTTAGGTTCTGCCACCGTGATTTGTTCGGACAAAACCGGTACTCTGACCAAAAATGAAATGACCGTTCAGACCCTGTATGTGGGACACCGGTTGTATCGGGTGTCTGGAGTAGGATATACTCCTCAAGGAGAATTTTTTGAAAATGATAAACCCCTGAAAAGAGAGGAAATTCCATTAGAACTAGAAAAAGCCCTTCGGTGTGCCGTACTATGCAATGGCGCCCGTCTTTATAAAACAGAACAGGGCTATGGAATTACGGGCGATCCGACAGAAGCGGCTTTGCTGGTGGCAAGCGCCAAATTAGGAATTTGGAAAGAAGAAGAGGAAAAAAAATATCCATTCGTGGATGAACTGCCTTTCGATTCAAATCGCAAATTGATGAGTGTGATTCGGAAATATGGCGATCAATTAATTGCTTTTGTGAAAGGTGCTTCCGATGTATTGCTCCAACATTGCCAATTTATTGAAATCAATGGGTCTGTCCGTGCTTTGACCGAGGAAGATCGAATCCAAATTCGAGAAATGAATCATCGTTTTGGGAATGAGGCGTTGAGAGTATTGGGTTTGGCGTATCGTCCACTTGATAATAGCGAAAAGCCTTTTTCTTCAGAACAAGTAGAAGATCGCCTGATTTTTCTGGGGTTGATTGCTATGATGGATCCTCCCCGCGAGGAGGTAAAGCAAGCCATTTTGGAATGCAAAACCGCCGGCATTCAACCGGTGATGATCACTGGCGATCACAAAACCACAGCCGTGGCAGTAGCCAAAGCTCTTCAAATTTATAGACCAGAAACCAAAGCCCTGACCGGCGAAGAATTGGATCAAATGGATGAAACTACTTTCCAGCAAGAAGTTAAAAACATTTCGGTATATGCCCGCGTTTCTCCCGAACATAAACTCCGCATTGTTCGAGCCTGGAAATCCCGAGGAGACGTAGTCGCTATGACTGGGGATGGAGTAAATGATGCCCCGGCCGTGAAAGAAGCCGATATTGGAGTGGCTATGGGGATCACGGGCACAGATGTGACCAAAGAAGTATCGGATATGGTAGTTCTGGATGATAATTTTGCTTCTATTGTTGCCGCGGTGGAAGAAGGTCGAGGGATATACGACAATATCAAAAAATTTATTTATTATTTACTTTCCTGTAATGCGGGAGAAATTCTGTTGATGTTTTTTTCTTCTCTTTTGGGCTTGCCTATTCCGCTGTTTCCCATTCAGATTTTATGGGTGAATTTGATCACTGATGGATTCCCGGCTTTAGCCCTCGGGGTAGAACCGCTGGATCCCAAGGTAATGGAAAGACCGCCGCGCCCCAAAGATGAAGGTATTGTCAACAAAAAAACCATGCTTTTACTTCTCCTCCAAGGATTTTTCATTGCCTTTTCCAGTTTGCTGGCTTTCATCTTTGTATTAAAAGTGGAGAAAGAGGGGCTGGAAAGAGCCAGAACTGCGGCTTTTATTGTCCTCGCAGTGAGTCAACTTTTCCATTCGTTCAATTATCGCAATTTTACTGAATCGGTGTTCAAAGTTGGATTTTTGGGTAATAAAAAACTCGTTCTGGCAACCGGCGTTTCTTTCCTGCTTCAAATGGCGGTAGTTTATATTCCTTTTCTTGGAATTGTATTTAAAACTATGCCATTACAATGGTGGGATTGGCTTTTAGTGGTAGGATTGTCCTCCTGTACCCTCTGGTTTGTGGAATGTGTCAAATGGATTCAGAGAAAAAAAGGGTACTCGACTTTTTAAAATGTATGGGCTTTAGAATTTCAATTTTAACAAGTGTAATGTTTCCATTTGCCACTTTTTAGCTGGATTGATCTCGTAAAATGTCTTTGATTCCCTGGTATCCAGATGAGAAAATCTCTGGCATTAAGGCGAGATCAATTCTTACGATTGAACGTCTATGCTTTTCTATTACTTACTTTTTGGATTCTTTGCCCTGCAAAATGATGAAAATACCCAATACAATTAAAACAGCCGGAATGAAAAACTTAAAAATGCCTCTCACTAAAGTCCGAATAAAATCAAATGGCCACCAGAATTGATTAGCCACAATCAGCAGTCCGACAATGATCAGTACAATTCCCCAGAAAAGGCGCTTATTTGACGACTGAGTTGTCACTTCTTGCGAGGGCTGAGTCTCGGAGGTTTGCTCGGGCGGTTCGATAGTCGAGCTCGATTCCTCTTGTTTTGGAATAATAATCCAGGCAATGATATAAGCCAAAACACCTATTCCACCAAAAATAATCAGTATGACCCAGATTAGCCGTACCAAAACCGGATCAATTTCAAAATACTCGGCAATTCCGCCGCAAACTCCGCCAATTATTCGGTGCTTGCGACTACGATAAAGTTTTTTCATTTTCTACCTCTTCTTTTTAACTATTACAGCTCATCATATTCATATTGTTTGGTAAGCGATCGGGATTCCTACGCAATTCTTTGGAAATTAAATCTACCGTCCGAAGCGGTTCAGGAATCCGATATTTTCCACAAAATCGTTGGATAATTGCGAGCGATGATTGGGGATCGGTCCGGTGACCGGGTGAAATAAAAAGCGGTCTAGTATTCTTTTTCGTACGCAGGACGTATCCAATAATGTCACCTTCATTAGTCAACGCTGAAACTGCCCCACTTTCGTTAGCCGGTTCGGCATAATTGCCAAATAGTCGCGACTTGGCACAGCCGATGGTCGGTATATCGAATATTACTCCCAAATGCGCGGCTAAACCGATTCCGCGGGGATGGGCAACTCCGGCTCCATCTACCAGCACCAAATCCGGTTTTTCCGGCAATTTTTGAAACAGTGACAGTAGCACCGGAATCTCCCGAAAACTCAAATAGCCGGGAACATACGGAAAAGCGACCGAACTGATCGTCGTAAAAATCTTGATCGTTTGGCAATCAAATTGTTTGCCAGAAGAATCATCAGTAACCGCAAACCAGCCCAACACCCCGTATCCGGCGCTATCAAAACGCCCATAAGAGACGTCCACTGCGCAAATTTTGATAATTTTACCCGAAAACTTTTCATGGATAACTTCCTTCGCCAGTTGCAGTTGAATAGCTTTGGCTTCTTGGATTGACACCTGCCAGGGATGATTTATAACTGGTTGCATTTATTTACTGCTAATCAAATTAAGGAAATTTTGGATAATCAGTCTGGACTTCGGTAGTGATTTGTTGCTTTTGAGGATTTCATCAGCCGTCGCAAAATGGAGGGGGTTCGAAATATGTTGCTTATTTAATAGAGCGAAATTCTTTCTCAAATACCAGGCCATAATTTCCTTAGTATATTCCGGATGAAATTGGGTAGTATAAATGAAATTGTCATAGCACGTAGCTTGAAATTGTGCCAATTTATTCCAGGCTAATTGGACAAAACCCACCGCCGGTTTTACGACAATGTCAGAATGGGAGGCGTAAACCTGCATCCGACTGCCGCTCTGTCCAACGAACAGTGGATTTACCAGGCCTTGAAAAGTAAGATTAATGGTGACTACGCCTAATTCGGTTCCCAGAGGATTGGCGTCCACGGTTCCGCCCATAATTTTATGAATTAGCTGGTGGCCAAAACAGATCGCGAGCGTGTAAATCCGGTAGTCAATAATTTGTTTAACAACGCGCTCCATTCCACCGTAAAATTCGTAAAACTGGGTAAGCGAAGAATGGGAACCGGTGATGATTACGCCCTGATAGTTGGGAATTTTATCCGGTTCGACGTTGGCGACCGGCTTTACTTTCCATTCGCAATTAATTTCACCGGCAGCATTTTTGATCCAGGTATCGAAATCACCTAACGTATTTCTCAAGTCGCTATAAGTTGAACCGGTTTTAATTACTAGGACAACGGGCGGTTTCATTCCATTTAATTGAAATACTTTTCGACTTTCTGAATCAAATTAGGTTTAAGAAAGACCACTACTTTATCCTGAGGTTGAATCTGAGTATCGCCGCGCGGTATAATAATTTCCTTCTGGCGAATCAGCGCACCGATTATCATATCTTCTGGCAAATCAAGGTTTTTAATTGGGTGTTTAGTAATATCGCTATCGGCGCGGGGCATCAATTCAATGGCTTCGGCTTTGATATCTTCAAATAATGAAACGGCGATGACATTACCCCGCCGTACATACCGCATAATCGCATTGACAGTCTCGATATTTTTACTGACGACCGCATCTATACCAATTTTATCCATCAGAGGGATATATTCATTGGTAGTGACGTGAATAATGACGCGTTTAACTCCGAGATGCTTGGCCAGCAAGCCGGAAAGAAGATTGGTCTTTTCACTGCCGGAAACCGCCACAAAACAATCCATCTCCTCAATTCTTTCCGAACTGAGAAAATCAATATCGGTGCCATCTCCCTGCAATACTAATGTATCGGGTAAATTCACAGAGACCTCTTCCGCCGTGTCGCGATCTTGCTCGATAAGCTTGACATTCATTTCACGGGATAAAACTGCCGCAACCAGTCTCCCGAGAAGCCCCGCCCCCAGAATCATAATATGCTGTTGTTCAGTTTTTGGGTAGCCGATCAATTCCGTCAAATGAGGAATATCCTCTTCTTTGGCAATAAAATAGGCGATGTCACCGCTTTTATAGACATTTTTACCGCGTGGAATAATAGTCTTATCTTCCCGATAAATCGCCAAACATAAAAATGAAAATTGAGCATACTGGGCAGCAACTTCTTCCAGACTTTGATCAACTACCGGGCTATCCTCTTTTATTAATAATGAAATAATTTGCAAACGGTCATCCTCAAAGGTCACCAATTGAGATGCCGACGATTGTTCTACCAACCGGATTATAGCCTCCGCCGCCGTGCGTTCCGGATGAATCAGTAAGTCAATACCAATGTCTTGACCGGAAACAACCGATTTCGAAGAACTGAACTCCTCGCTGTGAACACGCGCTAAACAACGGGCTACTCCCATTTTCTTGGCGATGATACAAGCCAGAATATTGGTATCGTCACTTCCCGTAACAGCTATAAGAATGTCGGCAGATTTTACCCCGGCATTTTCTAAAACCTGCGGACTAGAACCACTATTATGAATAACAATGGCATCGAGCGTTTCTGCCACCCGACGATGACGTTCCGGGTCTTTTTCGATAATAGTTACATGGTGATCTTCGCTAATAAGACGCTTAGCTAAATAATAACCGACTTCACCGGCGCCAATAATGATTATTTTCATTGCTTAAGCTTCCATTATTTTTTTAAAAATTTCAATTGCTTCGAGTATTTGATCACGCCTAACATCGAGATGAGTTACAGCACGAATTCTTTCGGAATCTATGGCATTCATTCCGACCCCCTTTGCCAATAACTGTTGAACAATTTTTTCAGTCGTCCAGCGCAAGCTGCGAACATAAATCATTACCATATTGGTTTGCACCTGTTGTTTATCAATATATAATCCATCAATTTCTGATAATCCCTGAGCCAATAGCCGGGCATTTTCATGATCAATTTGCAGACGCTGAACGTTATGGTCAAGAGCATATAATCCGGCGGCGGCTAGAATTCCAACTTGTCGCATTGCTCCACCAAAAATTTTCCTGACTCGCAGAGCCTTGGCAATAAAATTCCGCGAACCGCTTAAAACCGATCCGATCGGCGCTCCCAGTCCTTTTGACAAACACAGACTTACTGAATCAAAATATTTAGCGTATTCAGCAGGAGCAATGCCCGTGCTGACCGATGCATTCATCAGGCGCGCACCGTCAAGGTGCATCGCAATATGATGTTCATTGGCAACCTCAGTCAGCTTCTCGATTTCTGCCAGTGGATAGATCGTGCCCCCGGCCCGATTATGGGTATTTTCGACCTCGATTAAACTCGTCCGTCCGGTCTGAATATTGTCGGGTCGTATAGCCTTTACGACATCCTCGATTGCCATAACTCCATAATGTCCCTTCACCGGACGCGGCATTACCAGCGAATTGAATGCTGGTCCACTGGCTTCATAAGTGTAAATGTGACTTTCATACTCGCAGATAATTTCATCGCCGGGTTGAGTGAGGCATTTAATTGCAATCTGGTTCGACATCGTCCCGCTCGGGACAAATAATGCGGCTTCCTTGCCCAGAAGGACCGCTACCTTTTCCTGCAAACGATTCACCGTTGGGTCTTCGCCATAAACATCGTCGCCAACTTCAGCGCCCGCCATTGCCGCACGCATTTCGGAAGAAGGTTTGGTGACTGTATCACTGCGTAAATCTATGCGAATTCCATTCATATTCTTAACATTCCATTTATAAATTTTACTATTTCAAATTAATTAATTATTAGCGGTTTTTCAAATTCTACCGAGAGATTGGTGAAATAATTTCCTTAATCTAGAAAAATCCTTCCATAATGACTACGCACATCCGAAATTATAGCTATGAATCCCGAACCGGAAAAATCACTGATTCTACTTTTCAAGAACTGGGCTGGCGAAAAAGCCCAGATTATCTATCGCTTACCTGGTTCCGGATCATATCGCGAATATTATCGAATACAAGGAAACAAACAAACTGCTCTCGGGGTTTTCAATCCCGATCATAAAGAAACTCGAGCGTTTATCGAATTCGCTCGCCATTTTCGTTTGATCGGATTAAATGTACCGCAGATTTATCTCGAGGATGTGAAAAATAACATCTACCTTATAGAAGACCTTGGCGATTTGACCTTATATTCCTACCTTGTTAATAATTACAAAAACGGCATTTTCCCCGATAGATTGATCGATGTTTACAAAAAAGTCATCGCGCATTTGCCGCGTTTTCAAATTCTGGCCGACAAAGGCTTGAATTATTCCTTTTGCTACCCACGTTCGAAATTCGATAAGCGTTCGATGCTGTGGGATTTGAACTATTTCAAATATTACTTTTTAAAACTGGCAAAGGTCAGTTTCGACGAAGAAGAACTCGAAAATGACTTTCAGACTTTCAGCAATTATCTTCTGCAGGCGGACTGTAATTATTTCCTCTACCGCGATTTTCAGTCGCGCAATATTTTACTGGTCGAAGGCGAACCATATTTCATTGATTTTCAGGGCGGTAGAAAAGGCGCCTTACAGTATGACATTGCCTCCTTACTTTACGATGCCAAAGCTGACATTCCCCAGCATTTGCGCGATGAGTTTTTGGAAGAATATATCCGGCAGGTCAATCAATATATTTCGATTGACGAAAAATTGTTCCGTAAATTTTACTGGGGCTATGTTTTGATCAGGGTAATGCAGGCGATGGGCTCCTACGGATTTCGTGGATTTTATGAAAAAAAAGAGCATTTCCTGAAAAGTATCCCCTATGCCGTGGCTAATCTGCATTTTATTTTGAATAATGTAACTTTACCAGTTGAAATTCCAGCCCTCTGGAAGGCATTGAATCAAATTGTAGAATCATCAGAATTTCCTAAAAAATTAGCCGAAACCCCAATTACTTCAAGCGTCTTAAAAGTCCAAATAAATAGCTTTGCCTACCGGAACGGCATCCCAGCCGATCCGAGCGGAAACGGCGGTGGTTTTGTTTTCGATTGTCGTGGCATTCCTAATCCAGGCCGCTATGAAAAATACAAATCTCTCAACGGCCGTCATCCAGAAGTCATCAAATTTTTAAAAGAAGAAACCGACATTGACGAATTTCTGAAGCACATTTATGCCATTGTTGACAAAACTGTTAGCAATTACATCGAACGGCAGTTTACCAATCTGATGGTAAGTTTCGGTTGTACCGGAGGTCAGCATCGCTCGGTTTACTGTGCCGAACAACTTGCGCGTCATTTGCGTGATAAATTTCCAATTCAGATCGAACTGAATCATACCGCACTGAAAAATATATCAGAACATTCGGAAAATTAGTCATGAAAATTATAGATAAAACCCATATTTCTCGTTTTATGGTTTTTAATTTATTCACCGTCCTAAAATTCCCATCCGCTGACTATTTGCAATTACCAATATGAAAGCTCTTATACTTGCCGCTGGTATCGGTAAACGACTCCGACCGCTTACTAATAGAACACCTAAAGCATTGATCGAAATTGGCGGTCGCCCCCTTCTGCACATCGCGATCGAATATTTAGCAAAATACGGCTTTGATGAAATTATTATCAACGTTCACCATTATGCCGATCAGATAATAAAATATCTTGAGGTCAATCAATATTTCGGGCATAATATCCTAATTTCCGATGAAACCGATCAACTTCTCGACACGGGAGGCGCTTTAAAAAAAACCGCCTGGTTTTTCGATGACGACAAACCATTTTTGATTTATAATGTTGATATTTTGTGTGACCTCGATCTCGGACAATTTTATCGGCATCATCAAGAATCGGGCGCATTAGCCACTTTAGCGGTTCGTAAGCGTGCGTCGGAACGTTATCTGCTCTTCGATGAAGCTAATATTCTGTGTGGTTGGCAGAATTTCAAAACCGGCGAAATTGTCCAAACACGTCCTTCAGACTTACCTCCGCGACAATTAGCTTTCAGCGGAATTTCGGTGCTCAGTCCGGAAATTCTCCGCCATTTACCTCGCAAAAATGTTTTTTCGCTGATAGACCTATATCTGCGGCTGGCGCCGAAATACACTATCAAGGGTTTTCAGCATAACGAATCCCTCTGGTTGGACGTCGGCAATCCCGAAAACCTGGCAAAAGCTTCCGAATTTTTCACTGTAAATTGAACTACGAAAACACCGTAGGACAGCCTTTCCAGGCTGTCAGATACATATTACCTTTTATTATATCCTCTATTAACAGGCAGTAATGCTTTAACATTGTAAGGCGATTTGCTAAATCGCCTCGGTCGAAGTATCATTTCGACCTACATTTAAATTGACAGGCAAGAATGCCTGTCCTACGTCAACATCGTAGATTTTATCTTCCCTCGCCTAAACCCGGCTGAAAGCGCAATTTTATCAAATAAACTTCTGAACGGCTGGCAAGACGAATCGGCGGTCCCCATGTTCCAAAACCACTCGATACTAAAAAATGGGTACCATTAATCTTCTGATAACCACGACTAATCCGATAAACTTTCGCAGTAATATAATTTATCGGCCACAGCTGTCCATTATGGGTATGTCCGGACAATTGTAAATCTACCCTGTTCGCCACGCTTTCAGATAAGTTTAGCGGTTGATGGTCGAGCACGATGATCGGCTGAGCCGGGTTGATTTTACTAATCAGCTCTTTTAGCGCCAGTCGTAGAATACGATTACCATAGTGTTTGCTATCGTTATCGTCCCGACCGACGATCCAAACACCGTTAGCCAATTGCAGCACTTCATCACGTAAGACCGTTATACCGTGATCTTCAAGATATTGGGTAGCTTTTTCGATTCCGCCGATAAATTCGTGATTGCCGGGTACGGTAAATTTACCCAGCGGCGCTTTGAGTTCTTCGAGACATTGGCCGAGATTGCGATGAATTACCGGCGCCAAGTCTTCATCCAGCATATCTCCTCCAAACAAAATAACATCCGGTCGGTTGGCATTCATTAATTCTACTAATTGGCGTAATTGACTCTGACCTACAAATGAACCAAGATGAATATCGCTAGCAAACGCAATTGTCATCGTTTCAGCTTTGGCTTTTTTAGGTATATCAATTTCCACAGTTTTGGTCTGAGGGTGAGACGCATTCCAGTGTCCAATTACTAAAATAATCGTAACTACCGCAATCGCTGCGATGCCGGTAATTAAATTCAACTGCTGAAGATTTTGTCGTAAAGCGGTCGGAATTAGCGGAATAAAGTGATTAATGCTGCGAAAGAGATCGATCAGTATAACAATTAGTAAAAAATAAACCATAGCGCCGAACCAGTAAGCGCCGATCCATTCCAACGCTTGCGAGACGACTCCATTGGAAAGCCTCTCGAGAATTCGACCGAGAAAATAAGCCGAAACCAGAATAATAAACAAAATCGTATAAACCAACTTTACCGTCGGGTTTGCCCCAAAAGCTTTAAGTCCGTGTAAAAATATGTAGTAATTAACTATGAGAAAAGCTGATAGAACGATAATTAAAAAAATGACAAGCGTCGGAGTTTTCACGTGGTAAATAAACCTAATATTTTATTATTAAGTAGATTAAATCTAACGGGCAATTTGGTATGTCATCAGGCTATTATCTGAAAAAGTCGGCACCAGGAGTAGGCGTTTCGCGGGGATATAACCAATGTCAGCCGATGAGATTTTATTAGTTTTAGTATCCAGGATTTTTTTGCTCCGGCCATCCGGACTTACAAGGTAAATCTCACCCGGGAAACTGGATACCAGGTAATTATTATCACAGGCTACTACACCATCCAGAGAGCCGCCAATCGTAGCCACTTCACGGACAGTTTTATTTTTGTAATCAATGTAATTTATTGTGCCTTTGCTGGAAGAAAGCATCACCAGGTGGTTTTTCTCAGCCAATAAACCGTTCGGATTGTAATTGCCGCCCGATAGCCAGACTGACGGTTGTCCATTCTTCACAATATAAATAATATCGGCAAGATTGTCCGAACAATAGACTATGCCATTTTCATCAACAGTAATATCGTTTAGGAACTTGCCTTTCAAGTCAATTTTATCGATGAGCCTTCCCTGCTTTAGATCAATCCGTGCAATTGCATTCAAGTCAGCGACATACAGTGTATCTCGATAAATCGCCATACCTTTCGGAGCATTCAAACCTTCGATCCAGTGCAAATCCAGAACCTTACCATCCGGTGATACTCGTGAAATGAAACCGTTACCGTCCGCCGCCGACGGACTGCCGTTAATATTACTGACATAAATTACATCTCGCTCAGGATCATAGAGCGCTGATTCCGGGACTTTAAAAACCTGTTTCAAACTCCAGCCTGGAATAACGGAAACCGCCGGTTCGTCACCCAAGATGTTAATTACATTGAGAAAAAGCATTAAGGAAATGATAATAATTTTCGACTCTTTCATTGTTTATCCTCCATTTTTCATCGTTTTAATCTTAAAAATCCTTTAACAACAAATCAACTACTTTTTATGTGATATTTTGACGAATAGTTTATCGGACTTTATTTTCGCTGAAAGTTTGTTATATTATCAACCGTTGTGAAAAATTATGAATAAAACCGAACTAATCAGAACTGACGAATATGTTATTCATTCTTACGAAGTTGATTGCGAGCGACGTCTGCGCCTGGCGGTGCTGAACCGTTATATGCAGGAATCGGCCTGGCAACATGCGGAAACGCTGGGAGCTGGATATAATAGTCTATTGTCGCAAAATTTCGCCTGGGTGCTTACTCGGACTGTCATTAGTCTTGAAGAACTACCAATTTGGGGCAATCCAATAAAACTTTCGACCTGGCCTTCCGGATTGGATCATCTCTTCGCCTATCGTGACTTCTTGTTCCTGAACAACGAGAATCAGGAACTTGGTCGAGCAACGACTTCGTGGTGCGTGATAGATTTAGAAACTCGTCGCCCGCAACCAGTAGCCGAAATTTTTCCTTTTCAATTACCGAAAGATAAGGAATTGCTTTTTCCGGAACGTCCACCAAAAGTCGAATCGTTCACCGGAGCGGATTACGTCTGGCAAACAAAAGTTGGCTATCAAGACCTAGACACAAACGAACATGTTAATAACGGGCGTTATATTGACTGGATTTACGAGACTTTTCCTCTCGAGTTTCTCAAAACCCATCAACCTCAACGGCTGGAAATCAATTATTTAGCTGAAGCTTTCTATAATCAAGAAATTACTGTTACAACCCAAAAAACGTCGAGAACGACCTATCTCCATTCCGTAGTCAAAATGCCCGATCACATCGAAATCTGTCGCGCCAAAACAATCTGGCGGTAGATTATATTAAAATAAATGCTAAGACTTCATTCAAATTCAACCCGATTTTTTAAACTCTTCCTGAAAATTTCTTTGGAATTAAGTTGCTGAAACATTAAAGTTCACTAAAATTAGGAAAAGCGATGACTATACATCCAAATATACTGACAACTATCGGCAAAACCCCTCTAGTACGTATCAATAAATTGACGAAAGGGACATCGGCTGAAATTCTGGCCAAGGTTGAATTTTTCAATCCGGGTGGTTCGGTCAAGGATCGTATCGCTCTGAATATGATCGAAGATGCCGAACAGCGTGGAATTTTAAAAAAGGGTATGACAATTATCGAACCGACTTCCGGTAATACTGGAATAGGTCTGGCAATGGTCGCCGCCGTCAAAGGTTATCGAGTCGTATTTGTTATGCCGGAAACGATGAGCATCGAGCGCCGTAAAATATTGAAGCAGTTTGACGCACAAATTATCCTCACGCCCGGCAATCAAGGAATGTCAGGCGCAGTCGCCGAAGCCGAACGTCTTGCGCAACAAGACGGCTATTTCATGCCGGGACAATTTCAGAATCCCGCCAATCCAGAAATTCATCGAAAAACTACAGCTCGCGAAATTATCGCTGACCTTGGCGATCGCACGCCGGATTATTTCATCGCCGGTGTCGGTAGCGGTGGCACGATCACCGGTGTCGGCGAAGTCCTTAAACAAGTTTATCCTGATATCCAAATTATTGCCGTGGAACCAGCCGGTTCACCAGTATTATCCGGTGGTCAGGCTGGTGCGCACAAAATTCAAGGTATTGGCGCCGGATTCATTCCAGAAGTACTGAACCGCGATATTATCAATGAAATTATCCGAGTTAATGATGAATCGGCTATTTTGACTGCCCGCCGTTTGGCTTCTGAGGAAGGCATTTTAACCGGCATCTCAGCCGGCGCTAACCTATTTGCCGCTCTCCAAATTGCCAAGCGTAGTCGGCACAATTGTCTGATTATCGTGGTTTTCCCGGATACCGGCGAACGTTATTTGAGCACTGAATTATTTGAGGAATAAAATGATCTATTTTATCGAAGACTTGCGTGCCATTTGGCGCAACGATCCCGCCGCTAAAAATATGCTCGAAATTCTAACCTGCTATACTACTCTGCACGCAATTATGCTCTATCGGATAGCTCATTTTCTGCATACCTATTTACACATTCCCATTCTGCCGCGCTTCATCAGCGTGTTAGCTCGCTTCTGGAGCGGAGTCGAAATTCACCCCGGCGCAAAAATCGGAAAAGGATTTTTCATTGATCACGGCACAGGAGTAGTAATTGGCGAAACCGCCGAAATCGGTGATAATTGCGTTCTCTTTCATGGCGTTACTCTCGGTGGCACCGGTCATCACAAAGGCAAACGCCATCCTACAATCGGCAACAATGTCCTGATCGGCGCTGGTGCAACTCTTCTCGGTCCGATCGTTGTGGGAGACAATGCCAAAATCGGCGCCACGACCGTTATCATCAACCGCGATGTCCCACCTAACTGCACCGTCGTCGGAACTCCCGGTCATATTGTCAAGCGCGACGGCAAGTGCGTCAATGAACCGCTTCCGCTGGCACGTTATAAACACAATGATTCTAGCTGCAATCCGTAAATTGTGATGAAAAGCGGAAGTATTTTTCTTACCAATTCCTAAGTCATTGAAACGCTCTGACTTGAACAAAAGATATTTTTATTTTAGGTCATAATTTATAATTGATTCCCTGAAAAATTAGTTATGATATTTACGGTTTATGCCTTTCTATACTTTTTGTCAATCCCGGCAATTTTACTTATATTTAGCGTCCGTTTTTGAAGTGACTAATATGAAATTTGGAGGACTTGATAAACTATGGCTCTGATGCAAAAAATGCGTGATCACACTCATGTAATTTTATGGGCACTTTTAATTCTATTTATTGCCAGTTTGACTGTTGGTGGGCTAGTTGGAGGTGCAGATTTACTGGATGTCTTTTCCCAAAAATCCCGTCTCAAAGATGCCGCTGGAATCGTGGATGGCAAAAAATTAGACGCAGTTCGTTTTTCGGAATTAATTCAAAATGAGATAAATAATTATCGTGACCAAAATCAAGAACTAACCGAAGCTGATATTGACCAGATTTCCAATTATATCTGGAATTCATATATCAACGAGACGTTGATAAGCAAGCAGATAGATCATTACAAATTGCATGCAACCGATAATGAGATCTACGAAGTTCTTGTTAATAATCCACCTCAAGTTTTGATGCAAAATGAAGCTTTTCAGACCAATGGTCAATTCGATTATCAAAAATATCTAAATGCTCTCAATAACCCTCAGGGTAACGAATGGCTAGCTGTCGAGGAATATGTCCGTGTTTACCTGCCATTTGAAAAGATACAATATTTGATTGAAAGCTTAGCGATGGTTTCGGACGCTGAAGTCGTCGAAGAAATCGTATTGAACCAAACAAAAGCTAATTTCGAAGCTCTGGTAATACCTTACACTTTGGTATCTCGAGATACATTCGCCATTGATAAATCGGAAATCAAAAAATATTACGATGCCAATCGTGAGAGTTTTCACGTTGATGAAACTCGTTCTCTGGACTTTGTAGTATTTGAGACCAAACCGACACCGGCGGATACTTTTTCTGCCTTACAGACCGTCGAATTTATTCGGGAACGTTTGGCAAACGGCGAAGATTTTGCAACTCTGGCATCGGAATTTACTGAGGATCCGAGCGGTACCGCCAATGGTGGCGACTTAGGGTGGTTCGGTAAAGGTCAGATGGTACCGGAATTTGAGCAAGCCGCTTTCGCTCTACGCAAAGGAGAAATATCCAAACCAGTCATTACCTCCTTCGGGGTTCACCTGATTAAAGTTGAAGATAAAAGAGTTCAAAATAATCGCCCTGAAATCAAAGCCCGGCACATTTTAATTAAAATCAAAACCAGCCCGGAAACCCTGGAAAATATTCGTGCTCAGGCTAACCTCTTCGCCTTCGATGCCAATGAATACGGCTTCCAAGCCGCGGCGGATACTCATAAACTAGTCGTTCGGAATACCGGCCCGTTTACAAAAGATGCTCGTTATATTAATTTCTTCGGTCCTTTTCCCACCGCTATAAAATTCGCTTATTCCAATATACCGGTCGGAACTGTATCGGAAGTCCTAACCCATGATATGGGAATTACAGTTTTGTGCTTAAAAGAAATCAATAAAGAGCACTATCGCCCATTGTCAGAAGTAGAAAATCAAATTAAAAATATCCTGACCTCGGAAAAAAGAATCGAGAAATTAAAGTCTATCGGCGAAGAAATTTATACTTTAGTAATTCAGGATAATAATCTCACTAATGCGATCGCCAAATATCCTGAGTGTTTGCTCGATTCCTATACCGACCATCCCGTCAATACCCCATTGAAAAACGTTCAACGTTCCAATGCCATTACTGGAACATTATTAGCCTTACAACCTGGGCAAATATCCAAACCGGTACTGGTTGCTAACCGTAATCTGGTAATTATCAAACTCCATTCCCGACAGGATGTCACTCCGGAAATTATTGCTCAGGAAAAGGAATACACTCGAGCGCGTATTTTAAACAACAAAAAGTCTTCATTTTATACGGAATGGCTTAATGACTTGAAAGCCAATGCCAAAATCGTAGATAATCGCAGTAATCTTTTTTATTAAAAATTCAATCATACATCACTATCAAAAAGCCCGGCGAGATTCCGGGCTTTTTTTATCAAACTTCTTAAGAAAGTCCCTCAATCAAAATTCGACTTTATCGCCTACCACTTTGGTATTGACTGGCATATCAATATTAAAATCAAACAGATTTTCAGGATTGATTACTCGTACGAGCTTGAGATTCTTGATATTTTCAACTGGCATTATTTGATCGCCGAAGCCGTTAGTCTCTTTCTGACTTGACCAATAGGCGATTTTTTTCTTGTCGTCTTTACTTTTTATCCATCCAAGGAAAATAGCCGAAGTTTCACCACCCTTTTTCCAGACAATATTGACAAAATCGCCCGGTCTGGCACTTTTAGGCTCGATTGCTTTTCCAATACCAGTATATTGGACCAGCGCAAAATGACTACCAAAGCCCCGCGCGTTCCAATTGCCCCAAAATTTGACGCCTTCTCTTCTTTTACCGCCACCTATTTCCTGCATACGAAGAGCCTCATAATGTTCAAAATCCAGACTATCTAATCCGTGATCTCCAAATATGATATTCATCGCCTCAATAAAAGCTCCATAAGTAGCACCGCTACTAAAACTGCTCCGGCGAGCTGGTGTGATCAATGATTTACCGAAAATTTTTAGTTCATAGCCGATTGGTGATTCAGGCGGTCGGGCCTTCAAACCGGTAAAATATTCACCGCCCTCCGGTGCCTGCGCCTGGACTTTATCAATACCTTTCAGAATATAATAATTGTACCCGCAGACATATTTTCCGAAAATCCGGGCATGTTTGGTATGATGTGGACCTTTCCGCAAATCCGATTTATGCAAAAAGAACCACTCGCCATTATCAGAGGTCGGAGCAAGTCGGGTCTTATGATTTCTCCAATTAACCAGTAGTAAAACTACCAGAATTACAAGCGCCGTAATAATGAAAATTGATTTTTTCTTCAAATTTTACTTTTCACCTTATTGCTGCAAAAAAATAGCCGAGTGAGAGTAAAAATAGGAAAACAGCATACGAACGCATTTGGCGATCTTCGGTGTTGATAAACCATTCATACATTTCTCGCAAACGTCTAGACATTAATACCGAGAGAATACCATCCAGAAACATAAGCAATCCGGCCAGATAAACGAACCAGGTCATATGAGTTAAATCCCTGAAATAAAGCGTTCCCAGACCGATAGTGATCTCGAAAACACCCAGTATCAAAAATAGGTCCTTTTGGATTACGAATTGAAGCAGGGATTTGAACCAGGCGGCTTTAAAAAAAATAATCGCTCCGGATAGAACCAGTAGAACTGCCACACAAAAATAAAACCAGATCATTATTTAAGCTCCATAAATATTCGTATATACTTTATCCACGATTCGTCGTAAAAGCGGCGTGTAACTATCAATAGCTTTATGTGGACAAACTTCTTGACAACAAAAACAGCGGATGCACAATTTATAATCAAACTGGGGCGGTTGCGTCTTCATTTTTCCATTCCAGCCCAAAGCTTTAGGTTGTTGCGGACATTGATCAATACACTCGCCACATTTTTTACATTTTTGAGCATCAATGACCGGTCGGTTGGTCACTAACCCTTTTAAGTGGCGATATTGCCAGGCTTGATTGAAGCGCAATTCCGGTTGACGTTGGACCTTAAAATCCGGAGCACTGAAAGTATCCAGATTGTCTCCAAGAATCTCGATTTCCTCTAGGTTCATTTTGCCCAGCCCGGCTTGAGCTCCCCAATAATTGGTTCGGACATATTCAGGCTTGATTGCAATCATATGGCAAACTATCGAATCAATGGCTACCAAATCACTTGAAAACGCCAGCAGTTTAAGTGGATAAGCATTTCCACTTGTTGGCCCATTGCCTTCCATCGCCTCAATAGCATCCAAAATCGTAAGACGTGGCTTCAATAAAATGCTCAGATCAACCAGCATTCGGCAAAAATCATCCAGCGCCGGCAATGCCACATGCAGAGCCGGTTTGAGAAAGCCCGGGACACAGCCGAAGAGATTCTTGATACAAGCCGTAATACGAGTCAAATGATGGGTCTTTAATTTCGGGACATTAAACATTCCATCCGCTTCCCAGAGCCCGCGAGCAATAGTAAATTTTTTATTCCGAATACTATCCGTTGAATAAACTGACTGACCATTTTCAAAATCGGCAATTGTCAAATCTAATTCGTCAATAACGGTTTGCATTCCGCTTTCTTGCAAAATTTTCGCCAAGTGTCCCTTCGTCGCCGAATCACCAATTGAAACCTTTACTCCCCTTTCTAACAAAATTTCAGCTACCGCTTTAATAACGGCCGGATGAGTTGTGACATTTTCCTCTGGAGAATGTGCGCTGAGCAGATTCGGTTTGAGCACAATTTTTTCACCAGCCCGGGCAAATTTTTCGATGCCACCCAACAAATCAATTCCACGACGTACAGCCGCCGCCACCGTCGCCGGTTCATAATTATCACATTTTATCAGCGCAACCTGAGATTTCTCGAATGATTGAGGTTGCGAAACATTCTGCGTCATATTTTTAAGTGATTTTTGGATTTACGTTCGACGCCCTGGACGATAATTACAAACTCGCCTTTCGCCGGATGATTTTCAAAGTGCTGAATTAAATTGCTCAGACGGTCGCGCCGGAATTCTTCGTAAACTTTGGTCATTTCACGAGCACAGACCGCCGGTCGGTCACCGAATTTTTCCAGAAAATCCCTCAGTGTTTCCAGAACGCGATGCGGACTCTCGAAAAATATCATCGTGCGGGGTTCGTTCGCCAATTCGTTGAGGCGCGTCATCCGCCCCTTTTTTCGTGGTAAAAAACCCTCAAACGTGAACCGATCAGTGGGCAAGCCGGAAGCCATCAAAGCCGTTAATATTGACGACGCTCCCGGAATCGGAATAATCTGAATGTCACTTTCTATTGCTTTTCTCACAAGTTGAAAACCCGGATCGCTCATCAGAGGCGTTCCGGCATCAGTGACCAACGCAATATTTTGACCGGCGATTAATTTCTCGAGTAATTCCTGACTACGGCGTTTTTCATTTTCTTCATAATAACTGACGATCGGTTTCCGAATCTCATAACGGCGCAATAAGATCGCGGCGTGGCGGGTATCTTCAGCCGCAATTAAATCAACTTGCCGCAGAGTCTCGAGCGCTCGCAAGGTAATATCCGCCAAGTTGCCAATAGGCGTTGCTATCAGGTATAAAATGCCGCTTTTCATATTGCCACCATGTTGTTAAAATTTTCTCCAAAAATTTTAGTTAATCCTACAAGTTTTTAGGTTACAAATTTGTCCAATTATACCATTTCGTATTAAGGAAAAATGCCTTGATAATTATTAGTGAAGGATTTTGAAATGCGCCACTACCGGCAAATGATCGGAAGCCAGTCGGGTAACTTCATTGTCCACTACTTTAATTTTTAGCGGCATCACTAATTTATTGGAAAAAAGATAATCCAGGCGTAGATACGGATTTGAGGCCGGGTAGGTAAATTCATCCACTTGAAAATAGGCACCGACATCCGTGAAGTAATAAGCCATTTCGTAAATACGCTTATAGTCCGGCGTCATTCCGAAATTACCGCCTATTATGACCGGACTATCGTTACCCCACTCGAAAACAAAGTTCAGCAGTTCTTTGACCTGATTCGAGCTGGCAATCGAATCACTACTCAACTGCGTTCCATATACGTGAACTTTAATATTCCCAATATTAACAATGACATGCAGAAGGCTCTTCGTATCATGACCGTAATCCTGCTTGTAAATCTTATTCTCGGCAAATTCAATCGGAAATTTCGATAAAATAGCGTTGCCAGTCCAACCGCCATCAATGGGATAATTGCGGGAAAAAGTGAATTCCATTCCGAGCTCAGCGGCGATTCTTCGGGCTTGTTCATCATTGAAACCGCGTTTGGTTTTATAATCTACCTCATTGAGAATGACTAAATGCGGTGATTCACTTTTAATGACCTTGGAGATGCGTGACAAGTTATAGACGTTATCACTTCCCATACCATGGTTAATGTCATAAGTCATTACGGTGATTTTAGTTGGCGCAATGACATTAATCAATTTGCGCGGCAAACGATCCTTAATCCGATTAAATCCATAAATTAAAATAATTACAACGCATATTAGGAACAGGATAATTTTAGATATAGATGATTTCTTCTTAGTCATTTAAAAATAACTCAAATTTTACAGCAGATTAATTTAAAATGATAATATTCAAAAAACTGATTGGAATTTTACGAATTTTTATTTAATTGGCAATTGCTTTATGAATCCGAATACTTTTCCTGACGATAATTCTGATAATAATCATCGCCACCCTCTTCAAAAAGAGCATATCCAATTGGTTTACCAGAATGCCAAACCAATTTCCGACCCGCTGCAGGCGGGGCTAAATTGGTTTTGGCACACAAATTGGTAGACTAAATTGTTTTTGGCGCATTTTTCTAGATTCTAGCATTAATGAAACCAATTTGGCTCCACTTCGTTTCGCTGAAAATTGGTTTATAGGGGGCTAAATTGGTTCAGCAAATCAGGGTTAATGGAATATTTTAGCTGCTAAAAACTTTTATAGCATTTGATATTCAGATAAATACGGAGAAAATATTATTGAGAGCAAAAAATATGGTAAAAATATCTGTTTTTTGATAACCACAATACGGACATTTGGCCAGAATTGGAAATGGCATTATACTCATAAACGTTTACGTTCCTCCAGACGGAGTCTAATGACTAATTTGCCATATCTTTTTACGTCCTGATCTTTGTACTTCCGACATGACTAATTTTAAAGAGAAATTTAACTTAAAATTAAAGGAATCTCTCCAGATATATTGAGGTTTTAATCCGTAATTAAAACCTAAAATTATCTGCGAAATTTTGAACAATTAGCAGCTAAAATATTCCATTAACCCGCAAATCATAACTACTTGTTAAAGTCGTTCCAGTAGAATAGTATTGCTGTTAGGGATATATTTTAAGATAACCCAATACACTAATAATTTTATTTCAACTCAGGAGCGTTAACACAATAGTTAAGATAGCCCCTTCATTCTCCTCACTCCACAATATCAAAATCATAGATCGAGACATCATAATCACCTTCAAAATCTATATCTTGCCAAACCCGAACCAGAATCAGCGGCTCGGTCGGCTTAAGGAAATAAACGGTCAGAAAGAGATAACCGACATCTTCATATTTTTCGGCTTTCCAGTGTTGTTTCAGCTTGACGCCGTAAACTTTGTCCTGCGTCCGGTGATGCATTACTTCAATGTCCTCAAACTTTAAATTAATATACTTATTACTGGGGAAAATATATTCGCGTAAACGATTGATGTATTCGACTTTGGAGAATTGGCGATAATAAACCACCTTCTCAGGCGGCTGACTGGCAACGCTGGTTAAATCATTGAACTCCGGCTTGCGATAGGCAACCGACCCACTGATAATTAAAGCATCATCGCTGAATATCTTTTCCAAAAAGTCCGCATCTTTGCGGTGATAAGCCGTCGCATATACCTCCAGAAATTCGATGACTTGCTGGCGGCATAAACTATCGGAAACGCTCGTTCCGTCACTCAGAATCTCATCGTAATTGTGAGACGGAATCGAGTAACGTAGACCGCAAATCAAGGGCTTTTCATTGAAACTAAAAACCAGGTATTGCGTCGGATTGGCTTCCGTTTCACCGACATCTACATTGACCCGGATATTGCGGACTTCAAACAATTGCTTAGCGCCAATCCGAACTACATTCAATTTATAGTCCTTTTTGGAAGTATAGGGATGGGTTTTAGAAACAATAGTCGAGAAATCCTGAAATCCTTCCGGAGTAAAATATTGTTTAACTGCTTCTATTTGACCGATGCCTCGACTTATCCGATTGGTTTCCAACAGTACTGCGGATAAAATTTCCCCAACTTTTTGATTGAAAGCCGGTTCGTAGCCGCCAACGATCGTTACCGTCGGCTTGATCTGAGCCAGCGCCATAATTGGAAATAAAAAAGAACAAATTCTAAAAACCTTCATTAAACCTCGCCTTTTAAGATTTAGCTAATTTCTATTAATAAATAAGCTACAAATCAAACCTTCTCACATTTTTAAACCGATACCAGCAATAACCACCGCCCCCGACCGAACCGATGCTTATGCCAAAAGATACTAATGACAGGGTATAGCCCAATTCGACATTTTTGCGGTAAGTGACGGCATCGTCTTTAGTTGGAGCCGTCGTGTATTTATCGTAATTGGTATGAGCGTAGCGATTCAGGACGATTCCTGCGCCGGCTGACAATGCCGCTAAGCCAAGAGATATATAAGAATTGCGTTTCCAGTAAGCCTGTTTCTGCAATATGGAACCTTCGTAAGTCATTAACTTGAATTTCACCGGAATATTCTGATTTTCGACAATGGTAATCGAGCGTGATTCCGGTAAAAAGCGGGGAGCTGTGACCTCGATTTGATGGACACCAATAAGATCAGTAATCACTTTGGGCGCTTGACCGACCGGCTTACTATCAAAGATTATATTTGCGTTGCGGGCTTCCAGCGGCTCGACATTAATCGAAAGCGAACCTATTTTGGGTTGCAGGTCAATATCAACGGTTTTGACCTCACCGAAAGTCAGGTAAATTTCCTTTGTCTCGGGATAATATTTATCCCGCTGAGCAGTTATTGTATATATCCCGGGGTCTAATTTTTTCTCTATTTTCCCTGTACCAAGGCGAGTATCATTAAGATAAATATCAGCTCCGGGCGCATTGACCACCAGCGTGCCCACACTTGGATTCAGAATAAACGTGCGCCGGGTCTCTTTATTATCTACTACGGTGATTTGTTCGCTTGTGGGAAAGAAATATGGCTTTTTCACTTCCACTTGATAAATGCCGGAAGGGCATTTCGGGTCTAAATAAGGTGTAACTCCGACCAACTTTCCGTCTATCCAGACTTCAGCGCCTTCCTCCGGTGATGAATTTATCGCTATTCTCCCATAATTGGATTTCAAAACAAACGTCCGTTGGGTTGCTTTCCCATCTTCTACGGGAATAGTTTCTGTTGCGGAATAGTACAATTTTTTGCGCACCTCGATTTGGTAATTGCCGGAAGGACAGCGCTGGTCAATATAGGGCGTTACGCCCACTTTCTTCCCATTAATAAGCACTTCCGCGCCTTCTTCCGGAGTAGAATGAATTTCAAGAGTCCCAAAAGCCGGTTTAAAGACAATCGAAAACTCCTTGAGTTCATTATCCTTCAGGTCAAATTTCTCCTCATAAGGATAATACATATCCAATTTGGCAGTCAGTAAATAGGAACCACTGTTCTGCTTCAAATTCTGAATTGGCGTAATCCCGACCGATTTGCCATTTAAAAATACTTCAACTCCGGACGGCACACTATTAATCGTCACATATCCGAAGCGGGGAATTAAATTCTGGCGCACGGTCTTGGATTCACCGGCCGCAAGGGTGAATTTGCCATAATAAGGATAGTAAAAAGCCTTGCGCAATTCAATTTCATGTTCGCCTTCTGTCAAATTAAAAGTTGCTGGGGTACTGGGGAATTTCTGTCCATCTATTAAAACTTCGGCGCCGGGCGGATTGGTCTCGACTGCCACAATTCCCGGCGGACGATAAGCCACTCGCTGAGTAACATCCGCTTCCAGCTTAATCGGGACAGTTTTATCCTGATCAACTTTTAACGTAAGCAAAACAGGGCGAAACTGGTTTTTTTCGAAGCGAAAGGTATATTCACCGGCGGGCATTTTGAAAATCACCTTCTTACCACTACTCAATAGCGGAGCATATTGCCCGAAGGAACAATAAACTTCGTCAACATTCAATTCAAAGGTGATTTCAAAAAGATTCTGGTCAATCTTTTCCAGAGACCCCTTACTCTTAGGAGTCACCAAACAATCATAGACTTTCTGCTTATCGAAAGTAAATCGCTCGCTGTAGGAAAGAAATCCCGCCGCCTTGATAGCCAACTGCTGATTACCGGGATAAAGCGTGAGCTTCCATTCACCTTCTGCATCCTTTTCGACCTTCTTGATTCCCCTATTACTTTCAAAGGTCAAATCGGGTATCGTGGATTTCACTAACAATTTCGCCGAATTCGGCTCCGCCGAGACCCCTTTCTCCACCAGCTGAATCTTAACCTCAAATTCCTGCAACTCTTCCTGAGCCAATAAACTTGCCCCTAATAAAAATATGGTAAGTAGTAACCTAGTTTTTTGCATAATTTACTCTCGCTCCTGAAATCATCTCTTATCCTTTCTTGTTTTCACATAAGATCGCATTATGTAATTCCACTCAATATAATTGGAACTAAACTAAAAGATTATATTTTCTCACGACTAATCTCTATCGAATTAATGTGATGAGCCTTATACTCATTTTTACCACTTTTTATAATTATTTACACCTACTAATTGGTTTGTTTATTTTCCTAATTATTTTTTAATTTCTCTGCCGTTAATCTAACCCACCGGTTTCTTTTTTTTATAACTACATCGCATAGATCAAGTCATTAGTAACCGACAACCTTTTTTACATTTAATCATTTTCTATAATACAATATCCATTTCTCAATTATGAAGATGATATTAATTATTACTGTTTCTTCAAAGTAAAGTTGTCGTGTGCACTAGAAAAACTAAGGGTTGTTCCACTAATACTGACTCCAAGATAGGTCTTACGGTTTGGACTTTTGGTATATGTTATTATTAATGTCTGACCCGTTGGATTAAAAACATAAGTGCCATTCACACTTCCATAATAGGTAGAAACCAAAGCAACGTCCCCACTCACTTCTGTTCCATTATATGTTGAGTTTGAAAAGGTCAGTAGTTCATTGAGAATTAAATCACTACTCGAAGAACTATTTGTCGTACTCGTCACCTTCCAGGTACCATTCCATACAGAGGCATCGTATGTGATTACAGGTGTTTGCTTAGTCAAAGTAAAGTTGTAATACTCACTAGAAAAACTAAGGGTTGTTCCACTAATACTGACTCCAAGATAGGTCTTACGGTTTGGACTTTTGGTATATGTTATTATTAATGTCTGACACGTTGGATTAAAAACATAAGTACCATTCACACTTCCATAAGAGATAGAAACCAGAACAACTTCACCACTTACTTCTGTTCCATTATATGTTGAGTTTGAAAAGGTCAGTATCTCATTGAGAATTAAATCACTACTCGAATAACTATTTGTTGTCATACTCGTCACCTTCCAGGTACCATTCCATACAGAGGCATCGTATGCGGTTACAGGTGTTTGCTTAGTCAAAGTAAAGTTGTAATACTCACTAGAAAAACTAAGGGTTGTTCCACTAATACTGACTCCAAGATAGGTCTTACGGTTTGGACTTTTGGTATATGTTATTATTAATGTCTGACCCGTTGGATTAAAAACATAAGTACCATTCACACTTCCATAATAGGTAGAAACCAAAGCAACGTCCCCACTCACTTCTGTTCCATTATATGTTGAGTTTGAAAAGGTCAGTATCTCATTGAGAATTAAATCACTACTCGAAGAACTATTTGTCGTACTCGTCACCTTCCAGGTACCATTAAATATCCCTTCTAAGGACGAGACACTAATACTGCTTACATTAGAATAATTTGACTTATTATAATCAGTAAATGAACAGACTCTGTAGCTATAGGTTATATCTTTTTCGATATTTCGATCAATATATTCACAATTATTCGGATTAGTTGATGCTATCTCAGAAAAGCTTTCAGCTTCTTTCATTCGCTCAATTTTAAATCCCATTTCAAATGAGCAGTTATCCTGCCAGGTCAGCTTTATATCCTGATTATTAATAACTGATGTTAATAGATTTGAAGGAGACGGAAATACAGTCTCTGTTTGTAAATCATTAGAATATTCACTTTCATTATTTATCGTAAAAGCCTTCACCCGATATGTATAATTTCGACCATAAATCAATCCCACATCCGTGTAGGTTATCACATCTGCACCAACCTCGGCTATCAGAGTATAGCCATTACCATCGTTACGCTCGATTCGGAAGCCAGTCTCAAACAAGCAGTTATCCTGCCAGTCTAATTTTATCTGGCTATCTGTTACTGGAGTAGCAGTAAGATTACTGGGAGGAGGTATTACCATCTGAATATTCGTTTCATTAGAATAGTTAGAATTATTTAATTGAGTATAGGCTCTTACACGGTAGATGTAAGTTTCACCATAAGTCAAATTATTATCAGTAAAACTAGTAATATTAGCATTGACTTCGGCAATTTGCTGGAAAGTTCCAGCATCAGCTTTGCGTTCAATTCGGAAGCCAGTCTCAAAGGTACAGTTATCTTGCCATTCTAATTTTATCTGGCTATCTGTTACTGGAGTAGCAGTAAGATTACTAGGAGCTGGAAAAATTGTTTGAACACTCTTTTCATTTGAATAATCTGAATTATTAAACTGAGTATAAGCTCTTACCCGATAGTAGTACGTTTCACCATAAGTTAAATTATCATCTGTAAAACTTTTGACGTTAGCTCCTACCTTTGCAACCTGTTGAAAATTCCCACCTACTGTTTTACGTTCAATCTGAAAACCAGTCTCAAAAGAGGAGTTATCTTGCCACTCTAATTTTATCTGGCTATCTGTTACTGGGGTAGCATTAAGATTACTGGGAGGAGGTATTACCATCTGAATATTCGTTTCATTAGAATAGTTAGAATTATTTAATTGAGTACAGGCTCTTACACGGTAGCTGTAGGTTTCACCATAAGTCAAATTATTATCAGTAAAACTAGTAATATTAGCATTGACTTCGGCAATTTGCTGGAAAGTTCCAGCATCAGCTTTGCGTTCAATCCGGAAGCCAGTCTCAAAGGTACAGTTATCTTGCCATTCTAATTTAACCTGACTATCTGATATTGGTGTAGCAATAAGATTGGTAGGGTAAGGAAAAGTGGTTTGAATACTCTTTTCGTTAGAATAATCTGAATTATTAAACTGAGTATAAGCTCTTACCCTATAGTAATAGGTTTCACCATAAGTCAAATTATCATCAGTATAACTCGTTAAATTGGCACCGACCTCGGCAACTTGCTGAAAACCTCCAGAACCTATTTTACGCTCGATTCGGAAACCATTCTCAAAACTGCTATTGTCCTTCCAGTCAAGTTTTATCTGGCTATCTGATATAGGAGTTGCAGTTAGATCAGTAGGGGCAGGAAGAGTAGTTTGGGCACTTACCTCGTTAGAGTAGGCGGATTTATTGACTTTTGTAATGGCATTTACTCGATAGGTGTAATTGACATCAATATTCAAACTATCATCAGTATAGGTCGTGACATTAGCGCCAATTTCGGCAATTTGCTGGAAAGTCCCGGTATCAGCTTTGCGTTCAATCCGGAAGCCAGTCTCAAAGGCGCAGTTATCTTGCCATTCTAATTTCACCTGACTATCTGATATTGGTGTAGCAGTAAGATTGGTAGGGGAAGGAAAAGTGGTTTGAATACTCTTTTCGTTAGAATATTTGGATTTGTTGACTTCGGTAAAGGCATATACCCGATAAGTATATTTTTGTTCGATACTCAAGTTAGTATCAATATAGGTAGCAATATTAGCGCCGACTTCGGCAATTTGCTTATAAGTACTATTTTCACTTTTACGCTCAATTTTGAAGCCACTCTCTAAATCACAATTATCTTTCCAGGTCAATTGAACCTGACTATCATTGATGGGAGTTACGTTCAGATTAGAAGGCGCCCATTGCCCTGGTTCGATATGAGACTTTGGATCATTGGGATTGAGGAAATCCCACTTTTCACAGGAGTAAGCCGAGAATATTAAAATTGCCAATAAGATCAATGTTCTGAATTTCGAGATGGGATATTTCTCCGTCATTGTAATACCTCCACCCAGATCGCCCGGTCGCCCTTATAGTCGGAGAGTAATTCCGGGCGCAATGTTTTAATATTGATAAACTCACTCTTTTGAACCGTCAGAATAGCTTTTAATTCAGCCGTTTTGGGATTGAAAATAAAACAGTAGAGTCCTTCCTTATTTTCAAAGTCTTTGCTCGAGCCAAAAACTATGCGTCCCTCACGACTTAATCTTTGAGCCTGAGTTACAAAATCCTGAAGGTGATTTACTTCTCTCAGTTCGGTTAATAATTGAGCCGATGACGACCGGGATTTACTGATTTCCGGTCGGCGCTCCTTCACGGTAGAGATTTCAGTAGCCGTGAGAGTTTGATTTTTCATATCGAGGATTTTTATACAACTCAAGTTAGGTTTCCCATTGATCGTTAATTTAATCTGGTAATTTCTATCGGTCGCAAAAGTCTGCGCTGGTTGGGCAATAGCTGAAGTTCGGCCATCGCCGAAATCCCAGTGATATTCTTTCACCGATAAATGCTGCAATTGCGGCTGGAAATAGACAGCATATCCTTTGAATAGCGCGCCGAAATCCACCGTGACATAATTTCGCAAGTCGAGCATTACTGGAAAGCTATTGTCAAATTCCGGCAGTTTCAGAAATTGATAAATCTGATTGACATCGGGATTTTGCTCCATATCTGAAACATAGCGATATTCTATCTGGGGACGCAGAACCGTGCTCTGGTCGCTGAATTCACCACGCAGGACGAAAGTCACCCGCCCATTGATTACTTCGCACCAGTTTTGCTCTGCGCCGTCATAATAAGAAACTTGCAGGTTGGTGACCGGTAAATTACCGCAGGCTAATTTCACGATAGCGACAAAGTCATCTCCATCAACGAAGCTCTTCTCCAGCGTGGCGGTCATTCCTTTGAAAATAGCGTTAAGATGAGCGGGAATCAGCGTTGCCGCATCGCCGTAAGTATTGGAAATGGAAATCTGAATTGTATCCGGATAGGAAAAGGTCAGTACGTATGCCCAGAAGTAATTACGCAGAGCCGTGGCGAAATCACTGTGCTGTTCGGCTTCCCTGGCAATGTTTATTAAGGAATGAATTGCATATTTTCGTTGATCGAACGCTTTCTGGACATCGGCTTTGGCAACGCGGGCGGTGACTACCCAGCCTTTTTTGGTGTGCGTTTCAGTATAAACGACATTTTTTAGAATAATTCCCGAATAGGTCGTGATCTGAGAATTAGCGAAATCTTCAGTGACCGTTCCTTTGTTCTCCGTAGTTCTCGATTCAAAGCGCGTCTGGATAAAAGTCTGAATACTGTTGGTAAGATACTTTAAAGCCTGCTGGCGAGCTTGTTCGAGGGTCGGTGCTTCGCCGGAAGCCTCATAGTAGCCCGTCTGGGCGAATAAATTCATTCCGATTGTAAAATTCAGGATTAAAATTATTCTTAAAATCTGACGTCTATCCATTTTTTTAACCCTATCCAACTACTACTAGCCCAACCAATTTCCATCCCGCCGCAGGCTGACACAAAAAACCAATTTCCGACCCACCGTAGGCTGGTAAAAACCAATTTCCGCCACGCCGCAGGCGGGGCTAAATTGGTTTTGGTACATCCATATTGGGAGACCAAATTGTCTTTTGTGTGTTTTCCCCGATTCTATCGTTGACAAAACCAATTTGGCTCTACTTCGTTTCGCCGAAAATTGGTTTTCCGGAAGGATAAATTGGTTTCGGTAGTCAAAATTCAACGGTTCAATTTCCCTCTTTTTTACCATAATAATACTATTTGCCTCAAAATTATCGTTACAAAAAGGCAAAATCAAGGAAAATTTTGCTAAGACATTTACCAATTTCCCAAAATGTTAAATTGATTTCCGGCAATTATGTTTTATCCCAACCAATTTCCGACCCGCAGGCTGACAAAAAACCAATTTCCGACTCGCAGGCGGGGCTAAATTGGTTTTGGTGTGTTTTCCCCGATTCTATCGTTGACAAAACCAATTTGGCTCTACTTCGTTTCGCCGAAAATTGGTTTCGGTAGTCAAAATTCAAAGGTTCAATTTCCCTCTTGTTTGCCATAATTATACTATTTGTTCTAAAATTATCGTTATAAAAAGGCAAAATCAAGGAAAATTTTGTCAGGACATTTACCAATTTCCCAAAATGTTAAACCTATACAAGGTAAATACTTTTTGTGAGGAGAAAATTTCTACAAAACTTTAAGCCCTATGGGCTAATTTGGGAAAGGAATGGTTGATAGGTTAATGCCCACCGCGTAGCGGTCGAAGTATTGTAGTTAAATGGAAATAAGAAAGCTATTCCCCAGAGGGGATAAAGAATACTTACTTGGCCTCTACTCTAATTTTTAGGAATTGTCCTGATTATCGAACTGAATTCTCTATTATTATCCGAATCAATTAGGATAGAATCGCTTCGATTTCTTCTTTACCCAGCACTTCTTTTTCTAAAAGCGCGTTTGCCATTTTATCCAGTAATTCCCTTTTTTCAATCAACAACTCTTTGGTTTCGCGGTAGCATTTATCAATAATTTCTTTGACTTCTTCGTCAATCAGTCTCTCGAGATGTTCTGAGCGTCTTTCAACTCCCGCCGCTTGATTGAGAAATCCGGGCGTCGAACGGTTCACCAGAGAATAATTTGGCAGTTTTTCGCTCATACCATATACGACGATCATATTTTTCACTAATTGAGCGACGCGTTCCAGATCATTGGAAGCACCAGTCGAGACCTCGTTAAAGACAATTTCTTCAGCGGCACGCCCGCCGAGTAATCCTTTTACTTTTCCGATAATTTCGGTTTTAGTCATCAGATAACGGTCTTCGAGTGGCATTTGCAAAGTATAACCAAGCGCACCTATTCCTCTCGGTACAATTGATACTTTTTGCACCTGTTCGGCGCCTGGAGTAAAAAAACCCACTATCGCATGACCCGATTCATGGTAAGCGACGATTTTACGTTCTTTCTCGTTGATAATTTTATTTTTCTTTTCCAATCCAGCAATGAGACGTTCGATAGCGGCTTCGAAATCAGATTGAGTAACTTCATCGCGATTGTTTCGAGCGGCTAAAATAGCGGCTTCATTACACACATTGGCAATCTCGGCGCCGGCAAATCCTGGCGTCTGGGCGGCTAATTGCTTTAGGTCAACATTCGAGCTAAGTTTTAGATTGCGAGTATGCACTTTAAATATCGCTTCACGACCTTTCATATCGGGGCGGTCAACCAGTACCTGCCGATCGAATCGTCCGGGTCTTAGCAGGGCGGGGTCGAGTACTTCTGGTCTGTTAGTAGCTCCGATAATTATTACCCCGGCTCCGGGATCGAAACCGTCCATTTCCACCAGTAATTGGTTGAGCGTATTTTCACGTTCGTCGTAGCCACCCCCATAAGTCAGAGCATTACCACGACTTTTCCCGATGGCATCTATTTCGTCGATGAAAATAATGCAGGGAGCGGCGGCTTTAGCTTGCTTGAATAAATCTCTTACCCGAGCCGCACCTAATCCGACAAACATTTCCACAAAATCCGAGCCGCTGAGGTTAAAAAATGGCACGCCAGCTTCACCCGCTACAGCTCTGGCTAGTAAAGTCTTTCCGGTGCCGGGCGGTCCCACCAGTAATAAGCCTTTCGGTAACTTGCCACCTAATTTTGTGTATTTTTTAGGATTCTTTAAAAAATCCACAACTTCTTTAACTTCTTCAACGGCTTCATCAACGCCAGCCACATCGGAAAATCTAACCTGATTCTCCGGCTTTTCGGCATATATCTTGGCCTTATTCTTACCGAAATCGAGCATCGGGTTGTTTCCCATTCGTCTAAAAATTATACCCCATAAGCCGATAAAAAATATGATAGGAAATACCCAGTTCAGGAAAAAATTACGAAGCGAATTTGATTCGTACCGACCTTCGAAATTAACATCCGAGGCTTGCAATTTTGCCAGCAGATCTGGATCCGGCAACTCCGGAATGCGACTTACGATAAATTGCCGAGCTACCTGCCTTTCGATCGAAGGCACTCTCAATCGCCACGGTGCGGTCGGGGCATGAGTCAGCGCTTGCTCTTCATCAACATCTTCGGACTTGAATTCGCCCACGATGCGATCCTCGAAAATTACAATTCGCGCTACTTTTCCAGAATCCAGAGCATTTAAAAAATCTCTATAGCTTAAGCGAACGTTAGCCGGCTTATCCGGAAAAAATAACAATTGGGTAAAAATTATCATCAGCAAGATTAACCAGAAGTAAATCAACGAAAATTTTTCATTATTCTTCATAATTGTCTCACCTCAGCAGTTTTTGATTGACACTTCATTTTTTAAAAATTTAAATCATTTCGGCTAATTGTGCCATTATATTTTCCAATGTAGTTTATCGGGCATATTTATAGAAAGCATTAAGTAACTTTAAATATGCCTTCAAGAAGAAGAGCCTTTTAGGAAACGAGGCTGAGGCTAAGGTTATGGCGGAGGAGCAGACGAGAAAGGGCAAACACTTAACTCAAGTCGTCTGAGAACACCTCAAGTCAAGTGCTTTGGCCAGTGACTAATGACCTACCAGCCCCATTAGTCTCAGAGCATCATAATACATAGTGGAATTGTTAAACATAACGTAATTGAGTTCTTGATCGCATAGCGCGAGCACTTTTTCTAATTCTTCATCGCTGAAAGTATAATCATAATCTAATCTATTCCCGATGTGCAATCCGTGTAAACGATAATAGCGGTAATCGCCGTAATAACTGTTCTGGTATAATGGATCAACGCAATGAATCAGATTCAATTCCTGACATACTTTTTGGATTATTTTCTCATCCCATCGGGGATTGCGGACTTCCAGAATAAACTCGAAGTTCTCGCCATCTTTTCTAATCTTTTCAAAAAAATTATACAGGTTTAGCAAATATTTCTCATCCGGAGTAAAACTTGGGGGACATTGGAATAAAATCCTGGTACAACCTAATTTCAGGGCAAACTCTCTGGTTCTTTCCCAGGCTATAAAAACCTCATCCGTATTTTTGAACAACCCATAATTCTCTTTTGCGCCAATTTTTTCTCTTAATCGGCGATAAGTGAATGAACCGGCTGGGTGAGTGATGATTTGCCAGGCTTTAATGACGAACTCGAATTCCGGATTCTGTTTTTCAGCCGCCAGACGCCATTTTTCGGCAGTCGCAATTTGAGGCAATTGATAAAAGGTGATGTTAATTTCGATACAATTGAATTCCCGGTAATATCGCTCTTTTTCGATTGGAAAACCGCAACAACCGATTTTGAACTCTTTCATATCCCAAATGTATTCAAATCATTCCTAATAAGTGACAAAAGATTTCTAAGTTCGCCGAAAGTCTTCTCCCTCCCAGACCACGATTTTCAAAATTATCCTTTTAGCCGACAATGAAAATATTGATTTTTCAGGTTAAATATTAACGACTTATTTAATTAAAATTAATAATTAAACCTTTGTGCCTTAGTGCCTTTGTCCCGCCGAGCGGGACTTCTTCGAAGTGGTAAGAAAACTTAGATTACTTCCAAGATTTTTTCTTCGATATTTTTTTTAGGTTGGGCGCCGATAATCTGAGCCATTATCTTACCATTTTTGAAAATCAGCAGAGTCGGAATACTGCGGATACCGAATTTCTGGGCGATTTGCGGGGCATTTTCGACATTCACTTTGCCAAATTTCATTTTGCCGTTATACTTTTGCGCCAGTTCTTCGACCACCGGCATCAGTTTCATACAAGGAGCGCACCAGGTCGCCCAAAAATCAACCAGCACCGGTATTTCTGATTGCTCGACTTCAGCCTTGAAATTTGATTGAGTGAATTCTAACATAATGCCCCGCTTTTTTGATATTTGATTATCTCAATGTCTCACGCTATAATATATTCCTGCCGACTTTTATTCTCAAACCAATTTTTTCGGTAATTTTTCATCTGGCGCGCACCCATTGCCATATTTCCGGAAAGGTAGGCCTTTTACCATAAATTAAAATCGCTACTTTAAAAATTTTCCCCGCCGCTAACATTGCCGCCCAAACACTTACAATCAAAATTACCAATGACGTCAATATTTCCCAGAGCGGCGGCATCATCACCCCAATCCTTAAAATCATAAAATAGGGCGTGATGAATGGAATGAACGACAAAATTGTCGTCGTCAACGATTGTGGATTGGCAATTACGTAGGAAGCCAAAAAAATCGGCACAACCGAAATCAAAGAAAAAATCGAAACGGCATGTTGGGCATCTTGTTCATTGTCGAAGAGCGAACCGATCGCCGCAAAGATCGCCGCATAAAGCAAATAACCCAGAACAAAATAGACCAGAAACAAGACGACATTTACGGAACTGAATAACTCCAGCCCTTTGAAATTCGAAATGATTATCCCAACGATCAAATAGAGTGCCAATTGCGTCAAACCCAGCAATCCAAGCCCCAAAATTTTCCCGGACATCAATTCCGTGGGAGACACCGAGGAAAGCAATACTTCGATTAAGCGATTAGCGCGTTCGGCGAGAACACTCCGCATCAATACCTGGGAAGACATAAAAATGGTAAAGAACAACATCAACACATAAATCAAGGGAATGATAAATGAGAGGGTCTCGTTACCCAAAGTTTCTTGACCGCCGGAAGCGACTTTTATAGTCTGGAATTCGACATTTTTCATCATATCCCGGATCATAGTCGGGTCCAAACCAGCCTCAACCAACCGATGTTCGGTAATAATTTCATTGATCGTTTGGCTAAGTTCACTTTGATCTTTGAAGTTGCCAACATTCAGACTGTAATAAAACACACGGCTGGAATCCAATACAACTTCCGGAATAACAATATAAGCACTTATAACCGACGAATTTAAAAGCTCGGCGGCTTCCCGTTTCATTTTTACAGGATCACTATCTTTCATTATGATGACTTGATATTTCGGGGTCCGATCTGCGAGGGTATATTTAGCGGCCAATTTTTGTTCCAATTTTTCCGCGAATTGACCGGTCTCATCTACTACGGCAATCAGGCGCGTTTCATGATCATCCGAGTTTAATACGACGGATGGAATGAACATCGAAGCCACCATAATCAGCGGTATGAGAATCGTCGAGATTATAAACCATTTGGAACGCAAGCGAGTTAGGTATTCCCAGCGGGCGATTATCATTACATTTTTCATGGCTCTTCCGCCCCTCTAACCAACTCGATAAAGATTTGCTCTAAAGATGGCTCTTGCAATTCGAAACGAGTTACCTGCACGCGTTGCATCACCGAGAGTAATAATTCATTGAGATTACTGGTAAGGCGACAGGTAAGTCGGTTGTCAGTGATTTGCATATCAGGCAGATTCAGGTCAGCCAGCGCATCCGCCTGGCCGTCATAATCAATCAAAAGCATTTGTTGACCGTACTCTTTCTTAATCTGCCGCAAGTCGCCGTCCAGAATCGGTTTACCCTTATTTATCAAACAAATCCGGTCGCACAGCTTCTCGACTTGTTCCATCTGGTGCGTCGAAAATATTACGGTCGCGCCGCGTCCCTGCAATTCCGCAATAATTTCCTTCAATAGCAACTGATTTACCGGGTCGAGACCGGCAAAAGGTTCGTCCAGAATAATAAGTTCCGGTTTGTGAATTACCGAAACAATGAATTGGACTTTCTGCTGATTGCCTTTGGAAAGTTCCTCAATGCGGCGATTGCTATAGCCGGAGAGATCGAAACGACGCAGGTATTCGTCAACGCTCTGGTTGGCCTCTGCCGGTGATAGACCTTTGAGGCGAGCAAGATAAACGACGGTTTCCTTCAATTTCATTTTTTGGTACAATCCACGCTCTTCCGGCAAATAACCAACTTTCAAGAAATCGGACTGCTCCAGGTGTTTTCCATTATACAGAATTTCTCCGGCATCAGGTTGAATAATATTCATAATCATCCGAATAGTGGTAGTCTTTCCGGCACCGTTTGGCCCTAATAGCCCAAAAATCGAGCCAGTCGGTATCGTAAGATCGAGGCTATCAACCGCCACCGTCTTATTGAATACTTTTCTAACCTGTTTTAATTGTAGCATTCGGCAATTTTGGATTGGTAGAATTGGAGTAGTTATTTAACGATAAATTTGAAAAACCGCCGTTTCCCGACTTTGGTGATATATTCGCCTTTATCTTGAAAGGAATAATTTATATCGTCAATTTTTTCGTCGTTGATGCGTACGCCACCCTGCTGAATTAGGCGTCGAGCTTCGCCGTTAGAAGAAACCGCTCCGCACTCGGTTAGTAACTTGACTAAAGGCTTCGGCAATTCCGACGAGGAAATTACTATTTCCTCGATGTCGTCGGGGATTTCTTTCTTACTGAAAATTTGTTCGAAATTTTGTTCAGCCTGACGGGCGGCAGAATCCGAATGATACATCTGGACAATCGTGCGGGCTAATTCCTTTTTCAGCACCATTGGATTAGTTTGACCGTCGCTCAGGCGGCGCTTTACTTCCTCAAGATGGGCAAGCGAATAATCCGTCACCAGAGTAAAATATTTGAGAATCAGATTATCGGGAATGGACATAATCTTGCCATACATTTCGTCCGGTTCATCGTCAATGCCGATGTAATTGCCGAGGCTTTTGCTCATTCGTTGACCGCCGTCTATGCCTTCCAGCACCGGCAGAGTCAAAATAACCTGCGGTTCCTGACCATATTCGCGTTGAACGTCACGCGCGGTAAGCAGATTGAATTTCTGTTCGGTGGCGCCGAGTTCGACATCGGCTTTGATTGCCACGGAATCGTAGCCTTGCATCAATGGATAGAAG